>Ga0307517_10004577_pt1 | contig 21198 bp, 7 predicted proteins | sample 23_EM_MG_FD_194515 | JGI IMG/M metagenome (GOLD analysis project Ga0307517, IMG submission 194515) | Populus trichocarpa ectomycorrhiza microbial communities from riparian zone in the Pacific Northwest, United States - 23_EM | ecosystem: Host-associated > Plants > Roots > Unclassified | place...
CAGTCTCATAATAAAGGGATAAGCCAGTAGATTAATTTAATTACAAATGTTAAAAATATTATATTAAAAAATATGTAAAAAAGAGAAATTGAAAAGATATAATGTAATAACAAAAAAAAAAAAAAAGAAGAAGAAAAATAGATACAAAACTAACAATCCCATATTATTTCTGGAAAAACTATTATATTAAAAAATAGAATTGTTTTTCTTTAAATTCAAACCATCTCAAAAACACAATTAACCATAAAAAATTGATATTTCAAAAGAAAGAAAAGAAAAAACAAAATGACAAAAAAAGGGTTCAAGCCCTCCGAGAGACTTGCTTAAGAATAAGAAAGAGATAAATACCGTGGAATAAGGTTTGATCCTATTTATAAGAATTCAAAAATATTACATTATAAAAAAGAAGAGAATTCAAAACCAATGGGATACTTGTGTGCCTGGGCCAACTTATTTTTTTTTTATAAGGGACGAATAACCTATTGTTTATTCCTATTTTGTTTTTTAAAATTAAAGCAAATGACGAATCGTCTGTCTGCTTAGAATCCAGCTACTACCGTGGTGGTTGAAAAACCAAGAAAGAGATATTTTGGTGTGAAAATTCCATTTTTTCATTTATTTTGGTTAAAAAACACCTAATAAACATCCTTATAACCTAAACAACTAATCTATTAAGCCACCCCTACAAAGAAAAAAAGATTCAAAAACACAAAATCAAACAAAAAAAATTTCTCTCTTGACCCTTATTTGTTTTTCTAGGCAAGATGAGGGTTTAAAACAACCAATATAAACCCCTCTCGTTAAATGAAACCCATTGACACTAAAAACAATGAGTTTCATCATTAAGGTAGTGTTTGACATTGCATTTTAGAAGTGCTTTTGAAAAAAATTAATTTTTTTTTATTTTTTTCTTTGCTTCAAATTAATATTTTTTTGATGTTTTCAGATCATTTTGATGTGCTGATATCAAAAATAATTTTTTTAAAATAAAAAAAATATTATTTTGACATGTTTTAGAATGAAAAGTACTTTGAATGTTAGAACACTTCCAAACAAGCGCTTAAAAAATAATTTAATAAGTGATTTTCTCTCTCCTTATTGTTTTGAAACAACTCTTTTTCTCCTTTCTCAAAACCAGAAGTTGAAAAATTAGATCAAAATTAAAATTATCAAGAATGTGGGATTAAGCATATTTTTCTCCTTTTTTTTTTTTACTTTTCTATCCTCCATCTTTTAATTTCCTATTTCCCATAATTTCAAGCACAATCCTATCAAATTAGACTATAAAAGAATTCAATCACAAGAAAAAAAAAGTTTAAAAAGAAAGAAAGAACTAAACTACTTCCCTGTTTATATAAATAAAACAACCAGAGAAAATAAAACAACCAGAGAAGATACTAGATCTGTTAAGTTATATATATATATATACATGCTAACATGGTCGGAGTTCATTGTCCAAATTTCATAATAGCGCAAAGGAATTTGCATGGAAAGACACCCGAAGACAATGACATTTTTATAAGCTAGTTGTTCTGTGTTAGGTTTTTTTTTCCATATTACGGTTGCAAGATCATCAATAATTGTTGATACCCAGGCAGCGATCAGTCAATTGTTGCTTCCTTCAGTGTGTGTCTGTCTTGTGTAATTAACAAATGTCAAGTGCCTTCAATTAGGTCACCATATAATGGTTGACTGCTACTAATCTCAAACTAAGATTACATTTGACGCAAGCAATCAAATGCAATTTGCTCATTAAAAAGAGATCGTGTGCCTCACATGCAGACACTAGCTTCCATCACGGGTTCCTTATAATATGCTTCTTTAGTTTCCAACTAGTTTGGGCATTCACTTTGAGCCAGGTAAATTATATATATTTTTAAAAAATTATACAAGAATTTAATATATAATAAGTATTTTTTATATATATTGAGATGATTGTCATGACGTGCATAATATTGAATGTCAAATATATCTTAAGAAATTAAAAATATTTTGGGTTTAATTATAAAATTATGATTAGAGGGGTTCATGAGTCTCCATCTAGTATTATGGTTACTAGAAAACCTAATGACCTATGAGAGTCTGGGTAAGGAGACTAGTTGTGCAAAGAAAAGACACTGTCAAAGAACCTTCTCAACCCAATAGCTTAAGTTATTAGGTGAGGTATCAGGATATGATTTATATTATTCTCTAACACATCTATTTAACTTTTATTATAATAAAATGAATTGGGCGTATATTTTCTTGCTTTGTTGATTGAAGATTACCCTGGTTCAAAATTGTTGTGTAATGAATATGAGTTTTCTTAGGGTATTTATTTGTTTTTTATTGTATTAATTTGATATTGTTTTCAAGTAGGGAAAGTTGTGATTTTGGATTTGAATTATGTGAGCAATTGAAGTGGGTTGGTGTTGTTTTGTGGTAATTGAGTGAAAATGGTAGGTAGTGAAGGAATTTGTGGTTCTCAAGATGAATTGAAGATGAAATTGGAAATTTTTTTTTGTAAGTGTTGATTGTTTGGTGTTGTCTATTAGGGCTGAAAAATTGGGTTTTAGGCTCGTAATTTTCAAGATCAATTGAAGTTGAATCGGGGGTCTAGGTGTTGTCTATTAGGGTTGAAAAATTAGTTTTTAATATGTAAGAAGCTGAATTTTTGAAGATCCCAAGACCTTTGTCTTTTGCCAGGGATTAGTATTGTTTCATTTGTATTTAAAAGACTTAATTTTGTAGTTAAAAAAAAAATAATCAGGGAAGTGCTTCACTGTTTATATGATCTAGCAAAAAATAAACATTTTCCAATCTCCCACAAAAAAGGAAAATATATTTTTTTCTCCCTCTTTGTGTAAATTGTCGCGAAGCAATTAAATAGAGATAGAATTCAATATGAACCAAAGTCACATAAAAATTAAACAAAGCATTTTGTACGTGGAAAACCCCTAATATTGGAGGAAAAGTCACGAGACTTTAGTTAATTCAAAATCTCCATTATCAACAAATAATGAATTACAACTATCTTCTCAAAACAGTTGTGATTTCTTCATATCTCTCTCTCTCTCTCCATAAATAGTGTTTAAAACCCCCTAACAAAGGGACTAAAACTCCCCCCTCTCTCTCTCTGGACTTAATAATATTTTATGTCCCGAACCAAATATAAATATGGGATCCTCCAAATAAAAGGGAAATCCAACCCATCCCAACACATCACATAATCTTTATTTGAATAAAAAAGAAATGCTACAAAGAATAAATTGTTTATTGAATAAATTAATTCAGATGGGGGCTAGCTGTCTATATAAGATTTAAAAATTCAGACAAGGATTTAGTATAAGTATATAAAAACTAGTTGTAAAAAAACAAGTAGGCATTCAACTTCTTCTCACTGTGATGGCTGATTTGTAGTGTGGTTGTGGTTGTTTTTTAAAATGCTTTTTACTTGAAAATATATTAAAATAATATTTTTTTTATTTTTTAAAAATTATTTTTGATATTAGCACATCAAAATGATCTGAAAACACTAAAAATATATTAATTTGATGAAAAAAATAAAAAATTTTAAACTTTTTTTAAAAACAATTTTAAAACGTAAATACAAAGAGTACCTAATAGCATAATATGATTTCCATTAATTACTTGATTATTTAGATGTGTGAGGCAAGAAACACTTATCATCAATAATGTACAATCATGATCCTACTTGATTCATTATAGAACTCGGTATAATCTTTGTCATTATTAATTATAAGTAAGATTAGAAAGGCACACACCTCACAAAACTTGGAATCTTGAAATGGATTTCTTGTAACGAATTGGGTGCTAATTCTTTCTTTAATGGCTATTAAAAAAAAATAGATGAAAACTCTATCAACAAGAAGTCGTTCCCTCTCAATTATGATTTAAAAGTTTAAATACTCCAAAATATACTTTCATAATCATTATTGTGCCACAATTGTTGGATAGTCGAATCGTTCTAGAGGATTATTAATTGTTGGGAGAAACTTCTGGAGTGTAGTAGAGGAGATGCCCAAACATGAAGGCATGTGAGATGCAACGCATTAGAAAAGACACAACTTGACATTGGTCTCCTTTTGTCGTAATCTTCTGATCTTCCACTTGCTGATTATAAAACGAAAGAAAATACTTTCACAAAGATATGGGATTTTGGCTGAGGAGGAGAGGGGGTGTTTGGACTCTAAAAACCTTGACCAATCTGAATCACAAATAAGATAGCACGTAGGTCTTAACTTTAGAAGTAAAGATGTGGGGATTTAACCATCTTGGTGGTGGTCTAGTGGTAAAAACTTGAAATCAAGAGATTTGTTCCATCTGTGGTCTCAGGTTCGAGTCCTGTGGTTACTCATATGATGGCCACTAGAGGCTTACATGGTCGTTAACTTCAGGGCCCGTGGGATTAGTCGAGGTGCGCGCAAGCTGGCCCGGACACCTACGTTAAACTAAAAAAACAAAAAAAATTTGTGGATTTTATTAAGCATTTTTATCATCACTAGTAGCCATCAATAGTTATTTTAGAGAATATTGTAGTGATTTTAAATAAGTTAATTATTAGGTGAAATTATCTTTGTACTGAGAATATTTCTCCAATAATCATATTCCAATTGTATTAAATATCTAATTCAAAATGATGTTATACATGTTTTTTTTTTTAATAAGTATTTTTCTTTTTTTAGTATAAGTAAGGTTTTTCTAGTTTTTCTATATAAATGACTGTAATAGCTTTTTGGCAAGAGAAACTTGGATGGATAAAGATTAAATATTTTGGATGTCTACTCCATAGTTATGGTGTTTTTATTTTTTTGAGTGTTTTAACTTATAAAAAAACCCCGTTATTCTTCGTCAGTCCGTATCACAGTCTTATGATTCCTAATAATTTTGGTTAGAGGTCATTGGGTATGGTTTACTCTTGACAGAAAAACATCCTAGAACTAATATATTGTTTAAAAAAGTTGTGTTAGGGATCCACTATAGGGTGACCCGTATTAAGTGTTGAGTTAAGGTCCCACGGTAGATTGAACCACAAAAAAGGATGTTCATAGTAGATGATTGTTTTTGAATGAGGTTTGAAGTTGAGGACGGGTTCTTTCTAGTCCGAGAAAACTGATATAGGAGTTTTTTTTTTTTGTAAAAGTAAATATTTTTTTATTAATTTTATTTTTTCTATTCAATATTATGAGGTTGTTTTAGTTTTTCTATTTGAAGGGAATAATTTTTCTTTTTTTATTCGGTATTAATAGGGTTTTTTGGTTTTTAGTTTTTTTTATATATAAAGAATTATGATAGCCTTTTGGCAAGTTACACTTGAATGAATAAAAATTAAATATTTTGAATGTTATTTTTATAATTGTGATGTTCTTGATTTTTAAAGATTTTAATTTGTAACAAACTCCGTTATCATTTGTTATAATACCTCCTATGAAAGATTTTTTCTTCAAAATACGATGGAAGATAATATTACAAAACAAGAACACTAAGATAATATTTTGTATACGGACATGGCAAGACAATTTCAATGATAAAAAAATGATTGTGAAAAAATATTTTTTTTGTTCAAAAACTAAAAAGTTTTGGAAATGTTTTAGGAATTAGAAGAATAGTATTTATTAAAATAAAATTTCAAATATTTTAAAGAATAAAAGAATTTTGATAGTACTCAATCATTAACATTTTTAAAATGTTTAAGAAACACAAAACAATAATTTTTACTTACAAAACACTTAGACTTTTGAAATGTTTAAGTAAAAAATAAAAAAATTGTCACTTAGTTTTTTTTTGTTGAAAATACTCAGTCATTAAAATGTTTTAATATGTTATAAGAAAATTTAAGGAAAAATTTAGAGTTTTTTTTGTATTATTTGAAAATATTTATGAAATAATTTTGTTTAAAATTAATTGGTCAACAGTCAAGATTTTCAAAATTTATGAAATAATTGTTTTTTTAATATTCTTAGCCATTGAGTTTATGAAACAATTCTTAAAATATTCTGGATTTTTTTTTATAGTTCCTGAGCTCAAATATTTGAATGGCTCAAAATTTTGCAAATTATTATTATTATTTTTAAATATATTTTTAATTTCATAAATGTCATCAATTGTTTTTAAACTAATATTTTTCTTAACTACGTACTTTTGTATATTTTTTTATGATTGTGTATTTCTTAAATTACTTGTTAAAATTCTCAAAACTTTTATAAAAAAATATGAATGCTTTCTATTTCTTAAACATTTTCCTAAATCTTAATTGATATTAATCTTGAAATTAAAATAAATTTAGTCTAAGGTTGAATTGATTAAATTTTGCGAAAAGAATTGATAAAACACAAATACAAGAGCAATTATGAAGGTCTTTTCAAAATCGATCCATCCCATTTCTCAAACTGATTTCTGCCTAAATTTTCATGGAAGACAGACTTTTTCCTCGTGAGATAATATTGTCTCCTTAAATCATGTCTAATATCGTGAGATAGTAAACGTGGGGGGTGGCAAGGACGAAAAAGGTTCAGATAATTTGATCACTTTGGTGCAAACACATTAGCCATACGAGGGACCTTGGCCTCGAGCTTGAAGACGATCGGTTAAAACGTAGTCATGGCGTGTCCTGACAGTAACATGGACTCTTAGGCACTCAAAATTAACACGGGAAAGACCGAAATAGCTGTTCTGGTTCGGTTTATAAACAAAAAAATAAATAAATTCCTGTAGTTCAACTTTAATGAATTCTATTGTGGATAAATTCACTTTTTTTTTTTAATTACTGGATGCGGTCAATTTTGACTGCATAAAATATATATAGTATTATCCTTCCTGGACATATAAATATAAATAATCCTGAACTGATTCCATTCCTTCCTTCCAAGTTCACACAAAAGGGAGACTTTGAGACATCAGAGCTGACACAACGCCAAAAGGATACCCAAAAAGCTCCTCTTCTCAAAGCTTGTATACACTAAGCAGGAAAAACCTGAAGAAGACCATTCTGTATATACCTAAGCAAAAAGATTACTAAGCGACCGCTGATTCAGGCAGTCAATCTATCAACCTCCTCCCACACCAACTTGGCTGTTATTTCATCGTATTCTGGCACATAATCCTGGAGTAACAAAGACAGAGGAAAAAGGTACCCAAAAACAATAATTAGATAATGTAAATCCACCATGTAATAAAAAAATCAGCACCACCTTATCATACAGCAGCCATTAATTCTCATGGCTAAGTGGGACCATACTATTTTTTTTTTTTTTTATATTAAGAGAGTGATTTTAATGGAACTTGACTGCTAAGATACATAATCTCACTTAAACAAGATAAAATGGATAGTTTTGTGTACAAGAAAGAATTATCTACCTCTAGTTGTCTGACCAATTGTTTGGCTGTGGGAGCAGACACGATAATGCGACGTGCAGCAGGTGATATGAAGCCTTCATCTACGGCCTTGTCAATGAAAGACAACAATGAATTATAGAACCCATCTACATTCAAGAGGCCCACCTGCATAAATAATACGAAAATCCCACTGCTTAATATTCTTTAATAAACTATATTAGTATGATATCAATGTCAAAACATCAAATTAACAAGAAACTTTATCTTGACCAACGCTACTCTCATTTTTTTTAGAGTCCCTGTTAGGAAATTTCTCCCATTCGAAGGGATATCCAACAGATCAATATATCATACAAAATCATGCATGTAGCTTGAATATGATTATAAGAATCGCATATCTTAAGCTAATCTTTGCATGTGAATCCATTGAAGGGTCACATGATTTGATTCAATGCCACATTACTTTTCTAGTACAATCGATAAGATTCATTGACCAAGATGGTGTCAAGTTAGCTTTAGAAGCGATATGCATCTCCCTAAAACATCCTCGAACTCGAGAAACATGACACATTCCAAGCTTATAAGCAGACTAAAATATATTAACATGCTAGATATATATGCTGTACAGAGAGTTCTAGAACTTGAAACATGACAACATGTGAGTGCAACAATAAGGGCTGATGCTATGTGTTGGGGATCATGATCTAAAGAAAAACATTTAAAATTTGGAAGCTAATCAAGATTCAATTGCTTAGCACATAGTAATATCTTAAATCCTCGTCATTTTGGGAGGAGTAATATTTGCCCCCTCTAAAGCAAATCTTTGGATCCCTCTATGCAAAATATCATGTGTTCAGTAAAAAATGAAATAAGAGAAAAATTCTTACAGGTTTGTGATGGATATTTAGTTGAGCCCATGTAATTACTTCAAGCAATTCTTCTAGTGTCCCATATCCCCCTGGCATTGACAAAAGTCAAATTCGAGCACTTTAACGTATGTCCATATATGCATACACTTTGCATCACAATAGGCAAACTTTACATGGAAAGAGACCAAGTATGTAAGACCCAGAGAAGGACGTAATCTACAGATCAAATTCTTACCAGGGAGGGCAATGAAGGCATCGGCTTGGCGAGCCATTTCAGCTTTCCTTTGATGCATATCAGACACAGCTCTAACTTCCCCGACAGGCTCCCCTGTTACCTGCAACGAGATTTTATACATTACAAAATATTTAATACTTGTCATTAGTTAATGCCTCATTTAGTTTAACAGCATTAGACTTTTCTCAAGGCCAGCAAACATACACATCTGCTTCTTAATATTTAAGCGTAAACAGTTTTGAGAGCCTGGCAAAATGGACAGGTGTGTCACTAAATACAAAGACAATGGCAGGACAAAACCATTTAAACGAGAGTTTTTTTTTTAAAATATTTTTCACAATCAAAATAATATTTATTTTTTGATATTAGTATATTAAAATAATTTAAAAATACTAAAAAAAATTAAATTTTAACGAAAAACAAGTTAAAACTCACCTAAATTTTGCCAATAACATAATATTGTATTATAGAAAAGGCCCAATTTCATTTTATTGTACTCAATGTGGAAACAAAACACATGAAAATGTAAAACAAAATTGAGGTTTTGTCTTATACTAGAGCGTTTGTGTCACATACCTCTCTGGGCATTAGAGACCTTGGGATTACTCTGCAAGAAAAAAAAAAATTCCAATAAATGTAAGTTCGACGAACTTCAGGTTCAAAGGAATAAAAGAGCATAATGCATGTAAAACATTCTTGAAAATTCAATGAGTTTGATTGAAGTGAAGGAAGTAATTTGGCTGTCCCGATATGGTCAATTAACAATCTAAAAGCAGGCCTGCAATCTGTAAAATGCCTCCTCTATAACAGTATATCCGACTGCAGGTCTAGCAGCGACTGCAGGGCTAGCAGAGTCTTCTTAAGAATCAAAATTGTAATAGCTTCCTTCTATTCATGGAAACAAAAGGTGCTCCAATCACTACCTTAAAGTTTGCATACTTTCTACCAGCCTTTTCAGTCTCTTTCTTTCTAACAGTAATACATAGTATAATTACACTGACATTGCAAGGACCTAAACAGATACGCTTTATCCAACTCATGTACAGGCTGCTCAAAAAGCTTCCAAACATGTTGAACACATGCACCTTTTGTGAATCTAGACATGTTCATAATAAACACAAACCTTTAACAGTAAGTTTAGTACCATGTCACTAGCTAGGAAATCAATATGCTCGAAACACAATTTTTTGTTCCAAAAGATATCGAGATAAGAAATGTTAAATTCCCATATGATCCCATGATGTCTGGCTTTGAGCAGGTTTGATAAATGGGAATTCCAATGCATAGGAGATTGGGAAATTCGCATGGCTCAAGAGGAAAAACTATTATAATTAACAAATTAATTGAGCAAAGGAATAATGCCTGTGTGCAACCCAGTGTCAATGTACCAAAGGGGAGGGTAAATATAATGAGATAAAATGATGCATGTCCTGTGAAGCAGGCTTCTTTTAGTTGCCATTCAAAGATACAAGGATCAAGTAGAGAGAGAGAGAGTCTAACCCTAGAACATGGCGCCCACCATCATGAACCGCTTGAGAAACAAGGCCCATTAACCCCAAGCTCCCACCTCCATAGACCAAATCAATTCTTCTCTCAACCTTCAGGATTCGTAGAAAACCAAACCCAATTAACACAAGATATTCATTAAGCTATAGAATTCATTAGATGACAATGATAACCATAACCTTCCTGTGGAACCAATAAAAACTCTTGACAAGATTGTTTGGGAAGTTAAGATTTGAGGGAAATTGAAATCATTTCAATATTATTTATTTAATTTTAGTGTTTGGAAAGTCTTAATTGCTATAAATGAATTCTACAATCAATTAAGATTAGAGATTTTTAAGGATTTGCAAATTATACCAAAATTTGTTTCAGAATTAACTCATTAAAAATTAGGTAAATGAGAGCAAGTTCGGTAAATGATGATTTTTCACTAATTTAAAATCAGATAAATCCCATAATTTCAAAGCCTATTCCAAAGAAAAAAAATCAATTAGCAAGTTAAATCAATTCAAAATAAATTTCAAACAAAATGTAAAACTAATTAGTACACTAAATATATTGGCGGAGAAACCCATAAACGAAAATCATGAAGGCTAAGCTTGTGAAGGAGTGCCCAAAAACAACACGCTTAAAAGAGTCATGATACCAAGGTAGCACGTTTGGTTCCCCCAGAGAATTAACCAAAGAATATTCATCTTGTTTTTATTTATTTTGATTATAATAATTCCATTTTCTTGAAATTAAAAAACAAAATTAATTACAAGTTCTGATACAAAACCAAAAACAAAGGATCATGCAAGAAGGCTGCTCAACTGACAGGCAGGTTACAGCTAGCATTCTCTGATGCCAAACATAAACCCTAAACCTTCTCTCCCCCAGCTAATTTCTCTAACAATCATAAGCCCACGTTGAAAGCTTGTTTTGTGGCAACTTGCAGACACACCTCCACCACTCCCACACCCACTAGAAGACGTTTTTTTGTTTTTAAAAAGAATAATATATAGCAGGAACACAAAGCAAAATAATTTCTGGCAAATGGATGAAATGAATACACAAACGTAAAGGGGAAAAGAAGACGAAATGAAAAAAAAACTTGAAGAACAGAAAATAAAGGGTGTTTGTTGCACTAAAAGCCAGTAACCAAGACCAAGGAAACAAAAACTTTAAACCAAATTGCTTGTTGAATGAAGGATTAACATTGAGTTCTAATATATCCCCAAAACGCTGAAGGATAATTTTAGAATCTCCTTCGATGAGAAAAGCTGAATGTCCAAGTCCCAGAAAGAGATGAAGGCTAAAAAAGAAAAAAAGAAATAGTGCAAAATAGAAGAAATAGGAATGGTCTAAAGAAAAGCTATTCTAAAAGAAATCTTGAATGTAAGGGATGAATATGTGAAAGAAATCAGGAAAAATCCGTTGTATGATATATAATTACCAGTTCCTTGGCCACCTCTACAGCAGCTTCCTGGTAGCTTGCTTTCTTGCCTGAACTGCTCCCACAAAACACACATATCCTCTTAAACTTGGATTTAGTTTCCTCCATCTCTCTGTCTCTGTCTCTGAATCTGGCTTTCTTTGTTTTTCCTCTCGATGATGATTTGTTTCAAGAATGAGAGGGTTGAGAACGAGAACAAAGTGAACATTTATTTAAATACAGAGCTCACGTTAATTAATGCCTGAACCGAGTCATTGGTACGTCTTATTTTGTATTTTTTTTCTTGGAGAATATACTTAGTAAGGCCTATTTATTTGGAAGGTGAAATATACGATTTATATACCTTCCCTTTTCTTTTTTCTTTTAACCAATGCGAGCGATATTAATTATTGATTTTAATATTTTATAAGAATCTAAACACGAGAATGATTGGATGATCCCAACTCTTGATCTACAGTGTTGACCCTGTTCGATATTGCTAAACTTTTAAAACACAGATGTTTTTAGCTTTTGTTTTTTTTTTATGTTAAAAAGTAGTATTTGGTTATTGTTTATTTTGTTATTAAGGAAAAATAGATGTAACTTTGGAAAGAAACCTTGAAACAAAGCAGGAAATTTTGATTTAACTTTGAAAATTATTCTCAACTGTAAAAATTAAACTCAGCATGCCAACATTCATTCTAAATATTGATATTTTGCATTTGATGTAGTTGTTTACTTTGTAATAAACCCTTTTTTATTCCTGATTTTTCAATGCACGATAAAAATAAAAATGAGGAGTGAAATGATGGACAAGAAAAAAAAGGAAGAAAATAATAGGAAATCAAATAATATAATCAGAAATGGTAGTTAATGAAAATATTTGATTGTGATTATGAATATGAAGGAAATGAAATTTTTTTCCCAATCTAAAAATAAAAAATTTGAACTTTAATAAAAGTTCAAGATTCTCGTAAAGAAAGAAAAAATGGTAGTCGAACTTATGGAAATATCTTTTTATGATGAAGAAGGAAATGATAGATTTTCATGAAAGAAGAAAAATAAAATATAGTAGTAATTTGAAACGAATCAATAATTATGGAAAGAATTGTCCACATTAAAACAAGATTTTCATTAATGAAAAAAATAATTTTTTTTCAATTTTTTTTTGGTTTATCTCCTGATGAATCTTAACAATAAAAATAAAAGACATTACACCTCAAAAAAGACTACAAATAAGAGGTCAAAAAAAAAAAAATTACTCTCACTTGGCCCTATTTCTTTTTGCGTTTCAAAAGTGTTTTTGAAACAATTTAATTTTTTTTTATTTTTTTCTTTGCTTCAAATTAATATTTTTTTTTGTGTTTTTAGATCATTTTGATGTGCTGATGTTAAAATTAATTTTTTAAAAATAAAAAATTATTTTGATACATTTATGAGTGAAAAATATTTTAAAAAGCAACCGCAACCACACTCACACTCACGCTAGCATTCACTTTTACTTGCGTCACATAAGATATATGGAAAGATATAAAGTTGGGATTTTTCAATCCCTTAATATCACAACCCTACATTATAAAGAAAGAAATTAGGTTTTTCCAATTCCTAAAATTATAATCCTTAAATTGTAGAAAAAAACACTAAACTAAAAAAATTTAGAATACATTTTTTTAATAATCAATCTGAATAATTTATATAAGTTTTTACTAAAAAATATGATATATATTCCTATTTACACTGGTCTTAGATCTAAATCTTTTTAGGAAAAGGAAAACTAAACTAGATATTAAAATTATAAAACCTAATTAAAAAGAAATCTGAAAATAACTAGAAAAATAAATAAAATTATGAAACAACACCTTATGAATCTAATTTGGGCATGATCCTAACTTCAATCGATTACAACAAGCTAACCCACTATAGATTTGAGTCTATATAACATGCTGATAAAATTTCAATTTGATTCAAGGGTTGGAAAATCATATATGTTTGTTTTAGTTAAAAAGCTCATTTAACTTGTCTAGATTTCTTTTTCTTGAACTTGGAATTGTCAATAAACATTCCATAATGCATAAGATGTCGATGATTAAAGAGAAACTTTCAGTTGTGTGGTGAAGTTAGCAACTATTCGCTTAATGCTTGCTTTAGCACTTCCTAAGAAATGGTTTATATAGAAACTTGATATCCACAATGCATTTTTAAATGACACTCTAGATTAAGAGGTATTCTAATCTTAGTAACCTGAATTTGTAAATACAATCTATCCATCTCATGTGTGTAAACTTAATCCTTTTTTTATAATCTTAAGTAAACTATTCATCCTTGTTTATTGCATGTTTGAGCGGTGACTTACTATACATATTAGTGTATATGGATGATACTTTGGTGATTAACTCAAATCTTGTATGATTTCAAAAATCTTATTATGTGTTGGGGATGCAATTTGCTATTGGAGATCTTGGTAAGATTCATTATTATTTTTTTTTTGGTTTAAAGGTGGTTTATACCTCTCCTAGGTTTGAACCTAGTCAACAAAAGTATGCATATAAGGTTTAGGAGAAAGCCTAAATAAGTTTTTGTAAACCAGTATAAAGTCCTTTATCAATTATCATTAAGTTGTTGAAGGTACCAAGCTCTTTGTTTTTGGATGACTTTCTATATTGTTAGATAGTAGGAGCACTACAATATATTACTTTAACTCAACTTGCTCTAACTTTTATTATGAATAAGTGTTGTCACTTTATATATGCTCTAGAAGTGTCATGCCCCCAAAACTGGGTGTTGACACGCTTGTATCATCTAGCATTTAACCCTAGATAATACAAAAACTAACTTTATAATGTTCATAAAAAACCACAAATGTTAAACCAAGAGGTCTTAAATATATGCATTTCATAAATGATCACTTAACAACATCAACTCTTAAACATGATAAAAATCATATTAAAGAGAAAAATCAATTTGTTTACAACTCCTCAAAAACTATTAATAACGAATGTCTAATAACAAATCAAAAGATCTCATTTATGAAACATAAATCATTCAGCTTAGCTAACAACTTAAACTAGCAAGGTAAACACTGTAGTTCAAATCTTGTTATGCCTTTACTTTAATCCTCTACATATCTAGAGAGAGAAAAAAAAGAGGGGTGAGTTAACCACAACTTAGCAAGCTCCACACACACTACCAAGCCAAGCATAAGTCTCTCTCTCTCTCTCTCTCTCTCTCTCACACACACACACTCTCTCTCTCTCTCTTACACACACACACACATTGTTATTAACCACTTTTGACCTAAGAAAAAAATAGAGAAAAATATAAGAAGAAAGCCTAAAAAATAACCCAAGTTGGTGGTAGAGAACCAAGATGACAAGTGGAAAAGTTGGAGAACCAAAATGAGTGAGATTAACAAGATTGACAACCCAATTTTGACTGATACAAGGCCTCATCGGTGAAAATATTTTTATTTAGGGTAAAAAAATAAAAATTTGGATAGTTAAAAGACTTAATGAGAATTTTAAAAGGTTTAATTAATTTTTTTGAGGACTTGATTGCAAGGAAAATTATTTTTGAAGTCAATTTGGGTGTTAATTGGAAGAAATTGAGGTTTGGGGATTGAAATTAGACTTTGAAATGTTTAATTGATCAAATCAAGGGCTTAATTATGAAAAAAATTAAGGTTTGGAGGCCAATTAAGGACTTAATTAAAGATTTCCAAGACTAAGAAACAACCTGTTAGTGACGTGCAATTTCGGGGGTAGAAATTGGTCAAATTGAAAAGAATTGAAATTTTGGTGGTAAATTAATGATGAAATGGAACAAATTGAAAACCAAGGATTCATTTATAAAAGGCGCAGAACTTTGGGGCTAATATTTGAAAATTGTAGGGTTGCAATTGAATGTAATTAAAAGTTGGTAGACAATTACGGGTGCAATTAAAAAGAATTAGAAGAGCGAGGACCAAATAAAACTTGGTCAAATCCCAAATTAAAAAACTCTAATTTCTAGGGTTTAACTAATACGACGTGTCGTTCACCACTGTTCATCTTCTTTCTTGGCAATTTTAGATGATTGAGTGAGCATGTTTAGGCGAATGGATGTGGCATCTCCAACCAACTCAGGGGCTGTAACCACCACCATCCAACTAACAAACACCCCCTCTACAATTCCGTGCCCATGAAATTGGACGTTTACACCCCAATTTTCTACAAGGTTTGAAAAGAAAGAGAGTGAAAAGGAAAAAATAAAGAAAAAGAGAAGGTAAAACAACATCCTATAGTTAGCAAGCTTGAAGAAGGTATAACCATGTAAAAACTCAAAGGTGGAGTCCATATGACCTACCCATTCATGCTTTTTTAATGTTTAATGACATTTTAGGCTTGTTTTGATGTCACATGGTGTGAAGCTTTAATGTTGTTTAATGCATGAAAATGTAGTTTTTGTTTTGCTGGATGTTGCTTTGAGTTAGTTGTTAATGTTTTCTGGATGTTTATGAAACATTTGGATATTGTTTTTGTTAAGATAAAATGTTTTTTGTAATTTTTCAAAAGTGGCAATGGTTGTTTGGTGCTTATTTTTGGATTGTTAGTTCATGTCCTTGGTTCTTGAGCTTGGTTTTTGTCCCAAAGAATTAGTTTAGGATGTAGATTTAATGCATTGGTTGGATGTTAATAGGGCTGCAGTTTTGGTTTTAGAAATTTCATGCATGTATTCCATGATTTTTTATAATTTGTTTTGATTAAAATGTATATGAATATGAGATTATGGTTTGTTAAAAAAAAATAAAAAATAGAAGTTTAAAGCTTCAAATGGGCATTTTTGGGTTTTTGCTTTTGAATGTTCTTCATATTTACCTGAAGAACATTGTCTTAAGTACTAGTTTTAAGTTTTGTTTTGATTTGATTTTGATTTTTGTATGTGTTTATGATTTTTTTAATCGATAATCTAAGATCTTCATGTATCAATAACACTTTTTTTTTGTGGATTTTTAAGGGTTTTAATTTTGAATCAAAACCTATTTTAACAAAATCATGTTGATTCTTTGATAATCAAAATGAATGGATGCTTGATTATTAGTTTATGCATGATTGCAAACACAACCCTGCCTGCTTGAAAACTTGTCTGGTTTGAGATTTGTGTTGCTGGGTTTTATTTGAATGTTCATCTGTCTTCTTTGTGTTCTTCGTTTTTTCTAGGTTTTGATATGTTTTGACAAATAATATTTGAGTTTTTGTGTTTATTTCAAGTTTGATTTGTTTTGGTTTCTGGTTTAAGTTTTGGTTTGTTTTCGGGTCAAACCAATGGTTTTCGATTTGATTTATGGTTGAACCAAGAGTTCCGGGTCATATATATTGCATTGAGAATAATAAAACATGAATTTAAAATAATTAAAAAAGATGTTAATAACTTAGATAAAACATGCCATAAAATAAGTCATCAATACATGCTTTTACTTGGCATTCAATTTCATAAACATGACCTTAATCTCAGCTCAAATTGTACAACCACATTATACTCATGACTAGGCCATTAGTCGACTATTCCTAACCAAGTTTTGTAACCTGATGGAAAAGGCCATCACCAATTATTTTAACCCTCTGTTGGGCCATTAAAACTGATTCTAGTGTTGACAACCCCACTTACCAGAGGTCATTACTTCATTCATAACTATCTAAGAGCTATTATGCAACTATTTGCAAATCCATTTTAAAACACTTTCTTTTATAAAGCAGTTTATACAACATTCTTATAAAAATTCTATATCGTGCATTCACAAACAAAACATATAAGCAAATAAATTTGAACATAGAAAGTGCTTGATTTTATTTTAAAGAATGTAATACATAAAAGGAGAGGAAAAATGCAAACTAAGAAAAAAATATTTATTTTGTTTAAAAGTAATAGACTATGTGAAGAATTACTTATCTCTTTTGATTAAAAAATCTAAGCCTAAACAACTTATTCACAAGTATATAACTAGTTAAAGTCCCGCTAACATATAATTAAAATAATTTGTCAACTGCACATTACCTAATAAATTGGCCATAACTTTTAGAAAATTCAGAATTCAATTCTCATTTTTGAGTTGTAAACTGATCTCAATTACTTTTTCATCCATATACAATCCACTTAATAATTCCTTTTATATAATTTATAATTAGACCCAAAATAATTTCTGAACACGGCTACCAAATAGAATGTGCATCCTTTACTATTTTTACCATAACTATCTCTATAAAAATTGGATTAATACACCGTTTATGGTGTTAAAAACTATACATAATAAGCTTTTTATATGTATAAAATTTGGCTTAAAAAATTTATCTTCCAATACGTTGTTTTTGGGTTGAACAAAAACCTCTATCAAACACTTAAATTAACAACTTCTCACTTTTATAGCTAATTATTAAGCTAATACTTTTAGATCATTAAACACTCTTAATCCATCTTACAATATTATGGAATCAATCATATTTATTGCATTTATTTATTTATTTATACAAATACCATTTAAATTCTTTAACTTTATGCACCTTTCATAGAGAGAGAAAACCTCAATCAATCCAAAACCTTCCTAAATAAAAATGATTCATATTTATTACCTTGAAATCAAGAAAATAGAATGAAAATTAAATCCTTCAAGGTCAATCCACTTCACTCCTCTTCTTTTCATTTATCAAAGAACAAGTGACTCATGATTTGTTTACTCTAAACTATCATGAAGTTTGTAAAAATAGGGTGTTACATGAAAAGTATAGGGTTAAATGTATTTTGTGTCATGTGAAACTAGGGGTAAGCAAAAAAACTGAAAAACCGATTAAATCAAGAAAACCAAAAAAACAATAACAAAAAAAATCGAACTGTGAAAAAAATCAACCAGTTCGATTTGGTTTCGGTTTTATAAGCCTGAAACCGAAAATACCAACTGAACCGAATTCAAACCGAAAAAAACCGAGCAAAACCGGAAAAAATCGAGTCAAACCGGTTTGAACATTATTTTTCCCCAAAATAATCGAACCGAACCGAAACCGGTCGGTTTGAACATGTTTCAGTTCAGTGTCGGTTTTGTTTTAAAAAAAATTGGTTTTGGTTATATTTTTTTGATAAAAACCAACCGAAAATGATCACCTCTATGTGAAACATACTTTAGATCATGGTCTCCATTTTTTCTTTGATTCCCCTTTTGTTGTGCAAGCCTACACATATTTTGACTGATCAAGTAACATGTATGATAGAAATATGCCATCTTTTTTAAGATAACAATATTTTGAAAATTAGTGAATCAAAAGATTGTAGCTTGTTCTTCTACAGAATTGGAGTATAAAACTCTAACTAATGGAACAACTAAGCTTTTCTGGATGTGATCTTTACATCAAGAGCTGAAGATTTCTCTTTTAAATATTTCATTACTTTGGTGTGACAATATAGGTGCAACCTATTTAAGTCACAACACAATTTTTCATGAAAAGATTGATTTTCATTTTATTATTATTCATGAGAACGTTATTAGGAAGAATATGGAGGTTCAATTTATTTGTTTCGCTCGCCACATAGCTCATGTGTTCACTAATTTTAACATCTCAGTTGCTCTCCCTAAAAGACGAGCTTCATATTGAAACTTAACCTATGAGCATAAAAGGGGTGTTATTGTGGAAACTGATCAAATTAATTTTAGCTCAATAATGAAGTTAGAATATTGTACCATGATGTTAATCATAACTTATGTTAATCTGCATGAAACTTTTGCAATAATTTTTTGATTAGACACGCTATCAAAAAAAATTCTCAAATACAAACAAAAATATTGATGGAAAAAACTTGTCGGTAAATTATAATGACATTTACCGATGTAATATTTCCTCGCTATTTTCATCGATATTCACCGACAAAATTTTTTTATTGGTGAATACCAATAGAATTATAGTTGGAAATAAAGAAGAAAAATAACATCTCATTATTATAGACTGAATTACTGAGGAAATATGCCTATTGATAATACTCGTTGGTGAATCTATCAGTAATATTTAAGTTATAACTTGACAGACGACCCTCCTCTCTCCCACTTCTCCATTTCTTTGTCTTACAGAAAACAACATGCAACACCCCAGCGATTAAAAAATAAACAACAATGGATAATTTTTGAATAATTAATTTCAATGAACTAATGAAATTTCAGGTTTACAAATATGGAGGTTGCTCATATGATAACATCGACGATGAAATCATCGATGAAAATGTCATTCTTTAAGTTGAATCAGGTTCCCAAAAACCTTGAATGGAAGCTTAAGATTGATGCATAGTTCGAAAAGTTCAAGTATAGTATATACATAATTTTTTTTAATTATTACTTTAATTTGGTCATTTTTTTTTTAATTTTAATGAACTAATTATTTTATAAAATTGACGTGTGAGAAGAATTTCACTGGGATTAGGTTGGCAACGCTGCTGCGAGGAAGGTGTGAGAGAATCACAACGCTATTAGGTAATATTGAATTCAAAATGTTTTATTTTTTAAAATGTTCAAATTTTATATTTCGTTATCTTAATCAATAATTTATTTCTACCATATAGGTTGCATGATTCTTGGTATAAGACGCAAAAATATCAAAGAAATACATGGACGATCTTGCGACCCTTCTGAAACTTGATCTGGATTTGTGGTTGGAGACTAGATCGTCTGATGGATTCGATAGAAATTGAGTTTATGGTATTTTAAACACTATGATAGAGGATATACAGACGAGTAATGTATCAACTGTTGGTTCCTCGCAATCGGGTTTGAGCTCCCAATCTCCAGCCATCCAGGTGATTATACGAGAACAAGTTGAAGCTCAAATGACCAGACTTAGGTCCAAAACGACCAAACTTAGGCGATTGTACAATGAATTGTTGTCAAACCTCAATGCTACATGTAGTTTACCTCGTCACCCACATGGTCCCGATGAAGATCCACCTTTGTCTCCTCCTCCATCGCCTCCTCCTCCAGCTTTTGTCCTCTAGATAAATTGTATTCAAACTTATATTTTTTAAATTAGTAATACATATTTAGTTTTTTTTATTTTAGTTTTGTTTCTATTTTTTTATTTTTATTTTTTAAAATATTAAATACAATACTTGATAGAATTATCGATAAACTTTGCATCACAGATGGAATGACATACATAATAAATCCCTTGGAAAGTTCCAAAGAATTCGAAAAAAAATACAAGACTTTACCATTAACAGTTACAGACGGAATTATCGATGAACTTAGTCTCTTAAAAAATTTCAGTGAGTTTGAAAAAAAATTATGAGAATTTTCACTCACAATATGTAAATGATCTACATGTTAATTTTGTCAGAAAGATGAATTCAGACACCGATAAAATTATAATTGAAATTATGTCTATAATTTTTTTTTTGTTTGGTGTATGTTTTCCGTATAGAAATTCATCCATTAATGGATATATTATTGATGGAAGGAGTGATAAAATAAAAATCACCAACACTTGGAATTTTCAACAACCAGTTAACGTCCATTCCGTTGTTATTATGTAAAATTCTAGTTTTGACATAAATAAGCTATTCGAGTGACAGCACCATATCTTCGTAATTACTCACATTTGAAATAAAAAATAAATTCCAAAAAATCAAGCAAAACATGATGCTATGACGACATGAATTTATTTTATTCTACCGTTAAGAGATGACAAAGGTACCATGGAGGTGCCAGCGATTACGAGTTTAGAGCCTTCATCTGTTTTCTTTAACGTTTAAATCTTCATTAATAGCTAATACGATCTATGGTTTTTTTTTTTACTCTACTTTTTTTTTTTTTTTATTTACGTGGGGTGTCCGGG
>Ga0307517_10004578_pt1 | contig 21198 bp, 20 predicted proteins | sample 23_EM_MG_FD_194515 | JGI IMG/M metagenome (GOLD analysis project Ga0307517, IMG submission 194515) | Populus trichocarpa ectomycorrhiza microbial communities from riparian zone in the Pacific Northwest, United States - 23_EM | ecosystem: Host-associated > Plants > Roots > Unclassified | place...
TTATTTTTGGTGGGACAAGCCCCTTGACGCCCGTTGTTCCATCCCGGTGCACCTTCTCGATGGTCGTCTCGTGAAATTCGAAGGGGATACTGAGAAAGAAGAAACTGGCCCACGAATTATTCCCTCCCCAACAATCTCTGCTGAAGAAATCCCTGGAAGAGACGAGAACCTGGTTGTCAACCCCAGCCCACTCCCAACAACCTCAATTCAAGTCGATACATCCACCCCTGATTCAGCCCCCACCCGAATGCAGCGATTTCAGGCTTTCAGACGAGGTGCCTGCGAGGAATATGGGATATTATTTGGGCTCGGATATATATTCATTGGCTTTCCGCTGAAACGATTTTTCGGCGCTTTTGGCGACATGTGGGAGTGCACAACTCTGGGAGACAAAACCCTTCGAGTGCCCACATTTTATTCATCCTACAGTGACGACGACGACAACGACGGCTTACCATTTGTACCTGCGATGTGCATAGCGACAGTTTTTGGGGCCATTCACTGCATCGCGTGGTCTTTCCACTTCGCCACGTTGCAAGAACGATGGGCGTGGAGAATATCGGCCATCCTCATTTCAGGCCTGCCCCTTTCTGTGTTTCCCGTCGGGTTGCTCATTATGGCATTCGGCGACGAGGACAATGAGGATAACAAATCCACTTGGGTGGAGCTTGGAGAGTTTTTTGTGGGATTGATTTTCATCATAATGACCCCCCTTTATATCATTGCACGAATAGCTCTCCTCGTCCTCCCTTTCGTTGCGCTTCGCGCACTCCCACCTGGTGCATATATTCAGATCAACTGGGTCAGCTTCCTACCCCATATATGAATTCCATCACGTCGCTTCAAGTACAATTTCCGAGGGCTAGGTTACAGATCACTGTGAAGTTCACACTTCGCCTGAGCGCCGACATCCGTAGCTAAGTCTGGACGGATCATTCTCGACCGCTAAGCCTCTGGACTTCAACTCGTCGGCGAATGCTTGTCTGCTGGATCAATTAAAAATTATCTTTGTATCTTTCGGACCCATCGCCGATTCATTCGGGCCCTTCTTATGCTTGGACCCAATCTACCTTCCTTCACATTCTACCTTCCTTCACATTCTACCTTCCTTCACATTCTACCTTCCTTCACATTCTACCTTCACATTCTACCGGGTTCTTACCCTTCCCTTTCTTCGGTATCTTAAAAACCTATTAAACCTACTTGTAAACTTAGATGGCCAACGAGGTGTCAAGGTCAATAATGCCAATTCCAATCAGTAACAGCTTTGACCTCTCTGGCCAAAATGTTACCGTTTGTGGGTAAGCAAAGAATCTTGCCCCGCAAATTTATTCACATGATCCCATCCACCCAGATACCACAGCCAGAATGGTGGTGACTGCATATGTATCGTTAACGGAGCCCGCGATATCGTCGTGACGAATGGATGCTCTGCTTTCTCGTCGCATGGACTCTTCATTGGATCTCTTGGTAGCCGTGGGGCTGACCATGGAGCCTAGGCATGCGTGAAAGTATGATCACACAGCTTACCGTTTTCCAATTCCAAGATCACTCTCATCGACGTCTCGACTGGTATTTTTATCAAGTGGCCATGATTGACACAACCCACTTCAGTTGATAAGAGTTGATAAGCTTGATACTTGACGGTTACTGCAATCCAGCTAGTTTACTCATTTGTTGAAGAAAATGATTAATTATTGAAAGACAAACGTTCCCGTCAAGACGACATCAATAAAACGAGTATAAATATCTCCAACTTCGAAAACATCACAGCCGGAGCCACATGATCGTGAACGAAATTGTTGTCAGATATCACAGGATACCACATCCTCGACCATCCTGGTCTCGAATCGATCTGCAAACTCAATGGCTGCTAACACCCCTTTTGATTCAGTTTTAGGAACTAACTTCATTCCCTCTGAATCGGACGTACAACTCATAAACGCCTACCTCGTCGAACCTCTTTCTAAGATTACAGAGCTCGATCTTGAAAGCAATCGATTGCAAGCAGAAAGAGATGAGATCTTTGCACAGATCCAACCCTACCAAGCACTCCTCTCGCCAATCCGTCGACTTCCTCTAGACATAATGGAAAGGATCTTTTTGTCCTGCCTTCCAACACAGCGCAATCCTGCCATGAGCACCCTCGAGGCGCCACTCAAGTTGGGACGGATTTGCAGTTCTTGGCGGAGCTTCGCTTATTCATCCCCTCGACTCTGGTCAAGAATTCACATTTCACTTCTTCATTTAGGTGAAATACCCGAAATAAGCACCGACACTGAAACGGATTTCGAAGGCTACGAAATTCACGAATGGAGGGTGGAGGAAGCAATGGTTGGTATACGCTGCCATTTGGATGGTGTGAGCGAATGGCTCACAAGAGCAGAGTCGCATCCTCTGTCGATCTCGATTTTTGGTTGTCGATATTCCAGTCGTTTGAGTGCCACGCTGGCCTTACTTCAGACATTGCTTCCCTTCACAAAGCAATGGCAGGATCTGGAACTCCTGGTAACATGCGATCACTCCGTATTACAGGAATTTAGACAACATCTCAAATTACTTGAATTCCCCTTACTTCGATCGGTATACCTCAGCGAAGTCCTTTATCCTGACTCTCCTTTCGATCCGCCCAATCCCCCTTCACCTTTCGAGTGGCTCTCAACACCGAGCCTGCGATCCTTGCATGCACTTTCATTGCCCTCTACATCATTGGCGAAGTCGGGCATTCACTGGCCAATTTTAACGGAGTTGACTTTACTCGGGCCATTCATCACGCCCCGTGATGCTGCGTCAATATTGACTGGCTGTGCCAACATCGTAAAGTGTGCATTCGAGGTTTCCGATCCCCGCGTCGTTGGCGTCAATTTACCAGAATCGATTGAACTTCGTCAGTTGAAGAGCCTTTCTTTCTACGAGAAAGTAGGGTTTCCCGTTTCCCTTTACCTCCCAAAGCTTTGTGATCTTTCTTTCGGCACCGAATGCCTAGCAAATATTCTTCGATGTGATCTTCCAGGCACCCCTTCGATTCTGCGTGGCTTAACGACTCTCACACTCGATCTGTTCGGTTTCACCCCGGAAGCTGTCCTTGAATGCCTTTCATATGCTTCCTCACTTGAGCGCCTTACATTCAGGGCATTGAAGTGAGATAGCGAACGCGGATCCCGTCATACCGCCATCAACATGGAAATAATGGCGAAAGTTATAGAGGCACTCACTCCCACAGAAAGCGATGACTTGCTAGTCACAGCCTTCTGCCCCAACCTCGAAACCTTTGAATGCGAAATGGCGCCAAATTTTTCGGACAAGGCTCTTGAGACCTTGATCATCAAGCGTACGGGCTCCAGGTTCCGTGGTAGCACTCTGTGGAGAGTCGCAGTCGATTTCACTCAATATCCGGGTCGGCCGATGACCCTCGACCTTTGGGAATCTCTTGAAAATGTAGTAGACGATTTTTTCGAACTGGACCTTACATATGTCACTGATCAACCTGACATGAGTATTTCTGCATGGTCTGGAGTAGGGACTACAGAGATGGTTCCAGAATGGGCGCTTGAGGGCATCTAAATATTCTACACAAAACCTGTATTATTCGGATATAACTAATAAAATCACGTTTACCAGTGCCACCTTCTCGATGGACCTGTCACTTAGGTTCCCAGTGTTCCAAGACTCAAGAGGGATTGTTCGTGCATCTCGCGTCGCGCCAATTATATATTGCAGTGTTCAACTTTTGCGAACACTCAATTTTAGCGGTAGTGCCCCCTTCAAAGTCACATAGCGGTCCAAGAGCGCTCGTTCCCACTCTCCGATGTCGTAACCATCCGAAAACGACATATCGAAAGTCCTCACAAGCAAACATGTCATGTAGCGCAGCTCGATCATCGCCAGCGATTTTCCAGGACAACCCGCCGGACCGGACGAGAAAGGGATGAAAGCCGCCCGATCCACGATGACACTAGGGTCTTCGCTAAGCCACCTATCCGGCCAGAATTTGTCAGGGTGGGGAGAAAAGTATTTCGGACTTCGGTGCAAGACGTATGGCGAAACGAGGATCGCAGTGCCTTCGGGAATATACCTGGAACATGAAGTCAGCGCTGAGGTGTCAGTGACATTAAATAATATGCGTGCATGTCACCGAGAGTTTTTCCGCCGCTTCCCAGAGCTGGAGCGCGCTGAAGGCTGGTAGGAATGGGTGGCTGTAGCCGTAGGGTCTCATTTCTTGTATAAAGAAAGGAAATATTAGCCACGCTTTAGAAAATCATCGAACAGGAACGCACATCACGGCATTTAGGAGGGGCAAATCATTCAATTGCTGAGGATTAATTGTTTCGTTGAGATCGGAGGGTGCGAACACTCCGTCGATAGCAGCACGCAATCGCTGGAAATATTGCGGGTGGCTGAGGAGGTAGTAGAATATGTTGGACAGGACAGACGACGTCGTATCAGATCCCGCCACAATGGCAAGAAGCGAGCTGGATATGGCTTTGCGGAGCGCCAGTTCTGGCGTTTCGTGACCTTCTAACTTCATGTCAAAAGCAGCATGAAATTAATGAAATTCAATGGAGTAGCTGTGTTATGTTCTCACAAGATAGTAAAAAAGGTCCTTCTTCAGTATCGAGCCTGTCAGAGCAACGCGTCTTTTTGCCTGCTCGATTCCAAAAGCACCCAGCTCTCGTGTATCCTTCGAAAGGAAAGGAATCTTGTGCATGAGGGGCATGATCCAAGGAATGTGTTGAATGACGCTGGGTAGGCTTGAAGAGGGTCAATCAGTGCACTTACTCTTGGTTTAGATTTAACGACTTACAAAATTCCTCTCCTCATCTTTAGGAGGATCTCGCCTTGATCACCATCGCGTAAAAGGGAATAAACCCCGCCAAACGCTAAATCGCCCATGAAGTCAAAACTTGACTGAATGTTCAGTACGAAAACACAGGAATAATCATGATAATTTACTTACGTGAAGTAATTTATCCACATCGACAGGTCGATAGGTCCGCCATTTGTTTCTTGAAGCTTGCACAATGTCTTGAACTTTTGAACAAATTGCTCCGCTCTGGCAACCAACATCCCCTCGTAATTTGCAATCGAAGCGGGTTTAAACGCGTTATTCCATGGTTTGCGGAGTTCAGCATGTCGGCGCAAGTCTCTTACTGCGGTTAGGCTGTTATTGGCATTGAAATTCTTAGACGGAAGGATACGACGACCAGTCCACACTAGCGAAATTGAGATTACTATTTGTGAAAAGATCTCTGGGAAGGCGAAATTCACTTGGTCCCTTTGGCATCCCAGACGCTCCCAGGATATGCGGAATCAGGTCGGCGTCAGCGATAGAGAGCTCATTTGGACCTATAAAGATGGAAGTTTGAGGAATTCAATGTGGCCAAAAAAATAAATTACTGACCAATTCTCACAATGGGCCCATATCTTTCGTGCAAGTCCCTGTAATACAGATATGGCTTTCCATTATAGGCAATCCATGCACCCCACAGTTTCGTCAACCTGCAAACCAAGGGCCCAGGATATTTTGCCAAAGGGTGCAACGGGGTCAACCGATAGATGGTAATGCACTCCAGCGATGTTGAAATGAAAGCGGCAACCGCAATGCAGAGAGCTGCAGAGTATGAGTCCACGTGTGGGAGCAATAGAAGTGCTGCAGGGATCGAAAGGGTCAGAACAGTAACAGCCACAGTGGTGAGGGAGGTGGGTTCTTGGGTTTTAAACCATTGATGGGCAGCCTATCCCATGCTTGTGAGTATTGAGTACGGATTGGTGTGTAAAACTGTCGAAGGTAAAAGACATACGAATGCCAACACCACGTCAACCATCAGGGCTCCATTGTAACTGACCGTCATCATGACTGAATACAATTTTGCTGGATAAGACGAAGAAATGGTCCAATGGTTCGACAATGCTCAACCAGGTTGGTCTGGGAATCCATCATTCGTGGACTTCTTGAAGAACCAGCAAACCCGTTCGGAAATGATATCAGTTGAAGCTTTTGCCATGAGTAAATGTGGACGTCATGCACTCCGATTATTTTTATGTGTCAAGTCGTCGGGTACTCGAGACTGTACATCAGAAGTGTATTTACATCGATTATAGTATACTATCAAAGATGGTTGGATTCGATTTTCCAGACTAACTATACGCATAAATATCATGATGATCGAGCGAGATTCACTCATTTTCGTGTTTTGATTGGACGAGGAGACGAGTGGACCCCAGTAGCATCAGCTTGGAGCAATTAGACTCGGATGGATCCTGGTAATTTACATAAAAGAGAGCCTTCAATGCGTAATACATTTATCTGATAATAGCTTCCTCTATCCCTCTTGCTTGTCGCCCAACTGCAAGCATATATCCCAAGGAAGCACAAAAACAAAAGGCACGAACACGTATGGACGCATTTGACTTCAGCCGCTACGCCTGGCGTACCGACTCTTCCGTCCATGGGCGTTATATGCGCGAGGCGGGCGGAGGAGAAGTGATTGAAGATATCTGGAATCTCACCAAACATGGCGAACAGAATCTATTCATCGGGATCTATGCCTCCCTCTCACAGGGCGTGTCCTTGACTCCAGCCAAGCTCCTCGAGCACGTCAAGAGTGCGTGGAAGTCTCTCCGATGGGAGGTCCCCGTGATGGCTGCTACTACCTCCCATACATGGCACGCGGACAAGGTGCCTACAACGTTCATCGTGTATGATGCTGCACAATCCACGAGCGACGTCGATAAATGGCTCCAAGAGACCGTCGAGCTTCAGCAGGAGTATCAGACCAAAACGCTCGACGAGCTCCGGTATGACATTGGGCAAGGGCCTATTCCTGTGAACGACTTTGATCGTCAAACGTTCCTGTACGTCGTGCCCTACTCGCCGACAAAATTCGGGTTGCTGCTTCGTACAGCGCACACTACGTTCGATGGGTCCGGGGTAAAGATTTTGATGACCAAACTCGTTACACATCTGCAGAAGTATATTTCGGATCCGGGGTACGCGGCTGCACAGGCCAACTTGATGAAATGGGGCACGGAGGGCGAGCATTTGCTTCCCATTGTCACAGAAGTGTTGAGAAAACACGAGTCGGCGGTTGTCGATGACAATGGTGTGGCGATTTCGCAGGAGCTCCCGGCTGAACCTAGGGAAGGGAAGGAGTATTTTGGGACTCTTGGGGATGTGATGGCCGGGCTCGTTACTGGGATGCCGGTATGTCGAAGTGCCTACGGTTATTTTTGAAGGCGATGATTGACGCTTGTCGATCCTGATGCTGATTACCTTCTGTCCATCAGCGTGCCCATAAATTCAAGTCGTTTACACAGCCGCCATTTGATCCTGCTACTTCCAAACCGAAAACGCGTCGGATGGAACATAGGTTTACAGTGGAAGAGTCGGTCAAAATCCATGAGGCGGGTGCTGTGAAGGGTAATGTCACCGAAAAGCTGACTGTTAATCATCTTGGTGGGTTATTATGATACGAGCTCGAGATAGGGAACAACTTACAGGTTTCGAATTCAGTACACGGCGCCTTGTCTTTGCTTCCATTGTTCGACAACCCGCCTCCTCCGAATTCGGATGGTCTCGTCTTCTACTACGGCGTTGTTGACGGCCGTCAGCGTCTCGCGAAAGAATACCGGGACCCCCTGGGGTACCCAGGCTACTGCTTAGGAATGTCTGCAATCCACATCCCCGTGTCCATCTTCCAGAATCATGATATCAACGATAAGAAAGGGCTCGTTCTAGAATTTGCGAAGGCGGTACGGAAGGAGTACCTTAAGCAGGCGGCGTATCCTGCCCTCGTCGCCATTGAGGCACAACAGGGGGACATTATGCTCAATGCACCTGCACCAACTCCATGGGCTGGTCCAGCGTATGCCGCAGATGGAAAGGGCGCGGTGTATCTCCGCCCCACGTACCCCGCGGAGGGCCCAACGGTCATCGAGATTGATGATTTCTTCCTGGGGCTGAACAGGTGTGATCCTGGACCGTAAGTACCATGTTGGTGGTGATGAATCAGGAATATGGGGTTGAGTTCTTTGCGTCTTTATAGGTTCTTCCGATGTACGGAATGGAAAGGGCGGATGATTTTGAGCGTTGATTGGAATGAATTCGCCGTTGAAGAGAAGACGATTGAAGGATGGATGCAGCTCTGGGTGGATTTGTTGGTGGCAGTATCTGTTTAAATTGTACAAGTTGACCTGGATAGAGGAAGGATTTAAATAAATAACAAATATGTATGTAATTGGCTGTTGTCACGAATAGTCTATTTATGAACTCACTGTTGTTGACTTGTCCAAGAACATTTTTAGGTCAAGGCCACGTTGAGTGCGTATTCATCGGGCTTGGAAGGTCAGAAGGTGACCTCTGAACCGAATGTCGAGCATCTTGTATGATAAGAACCATTTCGGCTTTTGTGAGAGTCGAAAGTGGACTCATAAAATGATCTGGACCGGGTGAAAATTTTTCATGAATTCTGCTTGGAACATTGATCAATAGATGCGAACTTACGTTTGTTAAGACGACTTGGTTTCGATTACATAGTTCTTGTCCGCATTGTAGGTGCACCAGTGGAATAGTAAGTCGACAACCCCACACTGTGGAGCTTTTAGTTTGCAACATCGGACCGACACCGAGATTTGGACGGCGGGAGCATCGGGGGTCGCACGTTTAAAGCAGTCTCCGGCGGACAGAGGAAATATTTTGATCGACAAGAACCATGGCTCTTGGGTAGCACGCGGAATAGAATATTTGGGGCTGCAGAACTTTTTTTTTTTTAATGAGCTTGGAAGCGAGCGCGGATGGTTGGGGAGTTGCGGCGGCGGTTGCCCCCTGAGACGGCAGACAGGCACATCAGCAATTCTCACGGCTTGTTGCTCTTTGTTGAATCCACTTCTCTCTTCCTTCCTCATCGTCCACAACAGCGAGCTCGTCTTCAGCCACGTCCACAAGGTACCATTTTCTCCCTCTCGTCGCTATCCGTGTCGTTCTTCTCACCGGTTTGTCACCGTTTCCTAGAACCCGGTGGCTGAATCAGCAACGTTGATGATGGCATCCATTTCAACTGCACACCCATCTGGCAGTCTCCAGATTCCCTCCATGGGTAGCACCCCCGGGTCGTCACGCAATTACTCCCAAGCACCGCCCTCCTCGCAATCAGGCCCTTCCACTTCGCGCCCAATCTCGGTCGCAGCACACGGGACTACTTCTCAAAATCCACCTCCATCAGCGTCGGCGTCACGGCGCCAACGTGCCTCTCATTCAGTTGTATCACCTACATCCAGCTCACAACAACAAGGAAATTCTAATTCTCACCATGACGATACCACTCCACCCTACGCCGATGTCTATTCTCACTCTGCAGCAGTAGCTTATGCAGCTGCGCACCCACGGCGAACCATACCAAAATTTGGTCCTTATTTACTTCTCCAAACTCTTGGAGAGGGTGAGTTTGGGAAAGTCAAACTCGGTCTTCACAACCAATGGGGCGAAGAAGTTGCCGTCAAGCTAATTCGCCGAGGAAATGTTGACACCACCGTTCGCATGTCCAAAGTTGAACGCGAAATCGAAGTTCTAAAGGTCCTTTCATTCCCCTTCACTTGCAATGGTGCATTAAACATTTACCCAGACCCTCAAACATCCGAACATCGTTCGTTTATACGACGTGATAGAGACAGACAAATACATTGGAATTATTCTGGAATATGCCTCAGGAGGGGAACTCTTCGATCACATCCTCGCACATCGCTACCTGCGCGAAAAGGACGCTGCAAAGCTTTTTTCGCAGCTTATCTCAGGGGTTTGGTACATCCACCAGAAGAAGATTGTACATCGCGACCTCAAACTCGAAAATTTGCTTCTCGATCGACACCGCAACGTTATCATTACCGACTTTGGTTTTGCAAACCGCTTCGAGCATCGCTCGGACGACCTGATGCAGACCTCTTGTGGTAGTCCTTGTTATGCTGCCCCCGAGCTCGTTATCAGCGAAGGCCTTTACGTCGGCAGCGCTGTCGATATCTGGAGTTGTGGTGTCATTCTCTACGCCATGCTCGCTGGTTACCTTCCATTCGATGACGATCCCGCCAATCCGGATGGCGACAATATCAACCTCCTGTACAAATACATCGTCAGCACCCCCCTATCCTTCCCTGATTATATTTCCATGGAAGCCCGCGATCTGTTGAGCATGATGCTCGTCCCTGATCCTGCGCGCCGTACGAGCCTGGATGGAGTAATGCGCCATCCATGGCTCGGCGCTTATCACCAAACTCGCACCGATGGTCTTCCAAATGCCTTTGGAAAGACCGTCGATGACCTGGAGAGGCAAGCGCTGGACCAACACCAACAAAGGCGCCTCGCGTACCAAAGACAAATGCGCGCTAATGCTGTCGCCAACGGGGCTGCTCCCTCCCCGTCCAGAACCCAAAGCCACCGCCCCGACCATGGCACTGCTGCTCCGCCAGCGAGCCGCAGCCGATCCACACAGCCAGAATATTTGTATGATTCATCGGCAGATCAGTCAATTATGTCTCCTGCATCTGCTGTTCAGACAACTCCAACTCAAAATGGGGCTCCCAAGAGAAACTATGGCAGTCCGGCTGCACTTGGGCTCAGCGAGGACGATCCTTTCGCAGGGCCTGGAGGTAGTGTTGCTCCCAATACTGCTGGACCTGTAATGAGTTCTTCGTCTTCGTCCAAACCACGCACCTCAGATGATGCCTCTCGTGCTGCGTCGTCGACACTGTCTCCCAATGCCACATCCCCCAAAGGACACAAGCCCAATAACAGCGGTGGCGGCGGTTTCAGGCACACAATTCAGGTCGAGTATGATGATCCTTCCAAGAGCCCGAGAAGAAGTGAGGATAAAAGACGAGACCGGGCTGGTAGCCAAGGCCAGTCGAACATTCAGCAACAACTACCACCACTTCCAACCCAGCCATCGCAGCAACCAAATGGTGTCGCTGTGCCTACTGCACCCAATACGCCCGCGAGGGAGAGGAAGCCATCGCAGAGTAGCGCAAAGCCACTTCCCCCATCTCCACCTAGTGCTACTAATCACGTGACCAACACACCTTCCAGTTATCGATCCTCAACACCCAAGAGTGCGACTACTTCGCCATCCAGCAACCTGACGCCCGCCAAGGGATCTCGTCCCATCGAACTTAATGGGATCAAGCAGCCCACATCCGAAGGCTTGGTCGTCAACGTCTCTTCTCCACCCCCGACGCCATCCGTCGTTTCCCCATCCGAGCAGCGAGAACAGGACAGGGACAGCGGTAGTCAGAAATCCTCGTCATCTCGTAAACATGGCCATAAGAAGGGCAAGTCGAGCCTCGACAGGATCGGCTTGGGCAAGATCTTCGGGTCTGGGTTTGGCGGTAGTAACAACGCCAACGCAAACCTGACGCCATCGACCCCCCTTAATGGCGGTGATGTGAATGCGGCGGGCACCCAGGACGGCGCTACGACGCCTGTTCCATCCGACGGTCGTGGAAGTGCGACATCTGTCCTTTTGAGTCCTGTTGCCAACGAGAAGGAACCATCCGGCGGAAAGAGCAGGCGCAACACGTTGACTGTTATGGTCGAACCTTTCACTCGGTCCGTGCGGAACAGGAAAGGCAAGACAACGAGCACGCCATTGGCAACGGATGGACCCAGCACTGCCAATGCTAAGCACCCCAAGCCTGCTTTGACCGAGTCTCCGCAATCGAAGAGCAATTTGCTGCCCCCGACTTTGACTACGACGCCGGTTGTGGACCCTACGTTTTCGCCAGCGCAGGAGTTTGGTACTGGTGTGGACGCGAACGGCATGCAGGCCTCAACGAGCAAGGCGCGTAAGGTTATGCAGTGGTTCAGGACTAAATCGAAGGGCCGCGACTCGATTGGGTTCGGCGCGGAGGACGATTCGGAGGCTCCGTCGTCGTCGAAGGAGAAGGCGGGTACGCCTACACAGTCAAAATACAGGAGAGGATTCTCCGCTTCCAGCAGTACCGTCAACCATTCTGCAACCACGTCGTTGGGTCTTAACGAAGCCGGTACGGCGCCTGTGAAAGTGGTCGTTACCACCCCGAATTCCGCAGCTCCTGTTTCTCACCGAGCTACTGGTCATGCCCAACGTTCGGCTAGCTCGGCGACGGAGGCGTCTCCAAGTTTCGTGTCTCGATTCCGTAACTCTGTTACTGTTGGAGGGTCGAACCACCACCGAGAACGAGAGGCGGATAAATCGCATCCTTATGGACAGCTTCGTATCCATCATGGTGCAGTCGACCACATGATGGTTACGACAAAAGCCCCACCGGAGGTTATGGCTCATGTAAAGAAGATCCTGGAGGGTATGGGTGTAGAGACTCAATTGGAGAGCGAGTACAAGTTCAGGTGTATCCGGGCGAAGAAGAGGAAAGGCACGATGGGACATTCTGCTGGGGCGAATGGTAGTACGGCAACAACTAGTGGCAGTAGTCTGGCTGCTATGACGCTGGTTGGCACTGCTGCATCCAACGGGGTGAGTTCTTTTTCTTTCTTTCGTAATTGCTTGTATGTCGTTGCTGACATGGCGTAATGTGTAGGTTGACAAACGCGGTTTGCCTTTGCCCTCGCCATCCGCGTTCGCTGGAACGGGTGGAATGCTCCGTGGGCTGCTTATGCGTCGCCAGTCGTCGCAGGTGTCTAACCATGGTCCTTCGTCATCCCAGCCTTCCTTGGCGTTCGACGACGAGACCTCAGTTGTTGTGAGCGAGCCGTTGGTAATGCAAGAAGCGGCGTATGGAGATCCGAGCCAGGATGCGGGTGATGAAGTTCGCTTCTCGGCTGAGCTGACACGGCTGGACCGTTTGAATGATACCTTTAGTTTGGATATCAGGCGTCTGAAAGGAAATTTAAGGAGCTACAAGTTTTTGTATGATACCCTTAGAGAGTATGTTGCTTTTTCTTGCTTTCGAGTGTATTGGTTTCTGACTGGCTGGTTCTTTCTAGTCGCGCCGACCTTTCCGCCACACAGGTTTAAAGAATGGTTGTCAGTGCATGCATTGGCCTCTATGTTTCGTGTAATATCTACCCGCCATCCAACAAACCTCAACCTAATTCTCATCATCTCTATCATCTTTCCAAGCCTCCCTACACTCCGCATCTTCCACACTCTCCAACTTGGACTGATTTTTGACATATTTCATTTTTCTGACCTCTCGTTTGGGTCATCCTTATTTCATTCAGTTTCTTTGTTATCACCTCCTGATATCCCCGGTGTTGATATCCTGTTCTTTTATCCCCGAGTACTTACATCATACCCTAATAATCGTTCTTCCCCCCTCCCCCTCTCCCTCTTCACATACCATCTCCCTAGTTCGTGTTTCTACGATCCGGTTCCCCAATCCAGCTCAGTCTGCGTCGTGCGTCCTAACTCGTCTTTCCATAAAACCCACTCCAACATCTTATCAGCACCCTCCACAATGTCCCGCTTTCAACTTCTACTCTATATATCTCGTTCTTCTCAAATTTTATCTTTCTTCCATACAAGTGTTTTATTACAATGCCATTTTTTTCCCCATTTTCGGTCTCTTGGAATTGCGGCCCGATTTAAATTTCTTGTCATTACGCCAAGGATCGCCTCTGCCATCCTCGCATCTCGGGTTCTTCCTCGACAATATTCTTGGCTCCTACTCTTTGGATCCGAGGTATCTTTTCAGTTCCCAGGATGTCGAAAATCATAACATTAGGCATTTCTTTTTGCCAATGGTGTATCGAGCCTGTCAAGTACCCAGGCATTCATGCAAAACGGCAGCCTCATGTCTGTTTTTTTTGTTTCCCCACACATGGTGCTTCCATCACAATCTTGTTCAAATATGTATAGAGTGAAGTACCCACGATTCCCCCATTGACAGCAATTATGACGCGCTCGAGTGAGTTAACCTTCTTCCCCCGTTTTCCTGTTAAAAGCCGAGGGGAGGGGTCATTTAATGAGCCAATCAGGGTACTGCTATGTATGGGCAATTGGCTTAGATTGGCTTGCGCACATCGCCGCATCGTTGCCTATCGTTGCACCACCCTTCTTTGAAGAGGGCACGTCAGAATTCCACGGAGAATTAAATTGCGCCCATAACATGCGTATCGACCGACCAACCAAAAGGTTTTTCGGGGAGTCCACACTGACCACCCCTGCCCGAGCTGTGTGCGTATCTATTTGTATTAACTGACTCACCCAAGGTCATCATCATTGAAGAAGGCACCAACAGTATTTAAGATGGGTGGAGCTAGTTCATTGATGCACTCCGTCTCCCCTTCTTTCGACGAGTTGATAATACCCCCTTGTTCTCCTTATACCCCCACCATTGTATTTTTGGACGCTTTTGTTTGAAGGTTTGATCCACGTTATCTCTGAATTGTAAAAAAACCCCAGTCACGGTGTCCGTGAAAGCAAGGGCTCATTCAAATTTCATTTCTGCTTAGGGCCATCATAATGAGCGCAAACCCATCCGCTTTCAATGTTCCAATCCCAGAGGAGGTTGATACGAGCCTGGATGCCTTGGGCATCCATCGAGGCGCGATAGACCAAACGATGATTACGACGCAACTGCCTTCTAAAGTCATGACCCGGGTGAGCGCTGTCCTCCACGCTATGGGGGTCGAGATCCAGGAAGAAAGCACCTTCAGGTACCGTTGTATCCGAGCAAAGAAAGATCAAGCTGCGGAAGATCCTGGTGCTCCTCCATCTCAAGATCTCCCGAATGTAAGGATACACACTCGACTACACATTGTTATGATTTCGACTTTGACGTTAATCGTCTTCGCAGAATGTATTGTACGGTTCTCCCTCTGACGACTCCGCAGATGAAGTGCGCTTCTCAGTTGAACTGACAAAACTTGCCGGCCTGAGTGGGACATACAGTCTCGACATTCGAAGATTGAAAGGCAATTTAAAAAGCTACAAGTTCATCTACGACACAATTCGAGAGTAAGTATCCATTCGAGCCTTCGCAGGCAAACGGACACTAATCTGTTTTTATAGAAGAGTAGAATTGAATCGCTGATTGCCTTAACGGAAACCCAATCAATGTATGGCCAGAATAGATCCGCAGCTGGGCTTCAGCGTACCGCCCGCTTTCTTTCTTTTGTGCGTCACAGATATCTGTATCCACTTGCACTTCGTATATGAAGATACCGTTGTATTGATACCCCAAAATTTTATGCATGAGTTGATGCTTTCATGCCCCGGTGGAGAGATAATGTAAGAAACCAGGGATTGTAATCGTCTTCGAAGCATGATATATAGAATGATAGTGGTATGTATGTGGATGTGTCTGTACAGATAATTGTGGGCAAATAAAATACAAGGAACGTTTTCACGACATCAATGATAATCAAGTATCACAACCCGCAAGCCGCCTGAATATTGTCGCTCAGCTCCTGTGCAGCGCCCGCCTCGAGGAGGTCCTGCCTCCTCTTTCCCTTGACGTCGACGATCCTACTGCCTCCCTGGGAACCACATTCGTCTACAGGCGTCGTCAGCGCTGAGCTACCGGGGCTCATGGAAGCGCTGTTGGAAGGGAACGGCGAGAGCAGCTGCGACTGCGAGCTCGACGAACTATCGCTGCTTGCAGGGGAAGGGTTACCCGGATGCCAAGCGTTCATGAGCGGGCTGTCGGGCGTGATGTTCCCTTCACCTAGGCTGTCGCGATAGGCAAGGAATGCTTGGAAGGTTTTCTCCGTCGGGAAATCGAGGTTGATATGAAGAGGAGCAGTAGCGCGCTTCATAGACGTCGACGATGGGAAGCTCTCGGACGAAGCGAGGGTAGCGCTATATACATCGCCGTCGGGTACATGTTCGTTTATTCCCGAAGCACCAGAGTTGGTCATTTCGAGGAGGATCGGATCGATTTGGTGCATGTAGTCTTGAGAGTTGTCCTCATTTTGTTGCGCCGCCATGATGAGGTACTGAAGAGAAACATCGGAGGAGTGGCTACGATTGGGGGATTCCATTTGACCGTTCGTATGATCCAACGACGGAAGGTGCTCAGAATCGCCTAAATCAGTTTCCTGGATGTTCTGGAACTCGGGGTGAGGAAAGTGGTCTGGACCCCAGAGCGGTATGATACTGGGCACACGCGGACGATGGCTGCGAGGTGCGGTCATCGACTCGAGGTTAATGTCATCCTCGAGCGGCAAGTCCTTCATCTTCATGAACTCAGAATGCGCAGTAGCATAATCATTATGGCGATATTGCCAGCCGTTGGGGAGACCTTTGTATAGCGACACCTCGCGAGACATAGGCAAACTGTGAAGACCTCTTGGTGTGGGGGCACCTGCAGCTGGCAAAGATCTGAGCCCGCGGAAGCGAAGAAAAGCGTCTCGGTATGAAGCTTCTAGAGGATCGTCCTCGAGCGTAGCAGGAAGCGGAGGGTTATCTCGAGGACTTCCCATAGAGGGCCAGGGTATTCCGTTTGTAGGATTTGATGAGGAGGAGGCAGCTGAAAGCTCGGCCTCGTAGAAATCCTGAAGTAAACTCCTCATAGCACTGGTGTCCTGGGGCTGCTGGATAACAGGGGAGGCGATTGTGCTGTCGACGTTCCCGCATTTTTTAACAATGCATGTTGGGCAAACCTTGATAAAATTGGAAACGAGATCCTTTGGAACCCAGGTGTAATGCTTTCGGATCAGGGCGCAAGTTTTGTCGCGTCCTCCGTGGCTGGTGCTGCCGTGACAGTAGCAAAGGAGATCGTAGAGCTGTTCTTGTATCGCGACGAGGAGATTATCGTGAAGCAAAACCTCCGGAGGGGCAGGATTGTTGTATTCAGGCCCCCCTAAAGTGACGCGATGGGTCTTGCTGATGGTGAACATCTTACGAGCCCAGAACCGAAACTGAGCAGTTTCCCCTTGGTATTCCGGTTGGTGGAGAACATCCCATATACGATCAAATAAAGCCTGGGATATAAGAGCCTTTCCTTGCCTCCGAGGCGTCAGCGACTGTAGATAGGTAGACTCGACTTGCTTGTACTGAGCGTACGTAGGAAAACCGGGGCGTTCCACATGGCCAGGCGGCGGCGAGTATCGAGAAGCATCAGGCACAGAGTTAGAAATCATGATAGGGGTGACGCCCCGCGTATATGGTTTGAAACCGCCAGACGAATTTCGTCGAGAGCTGAGCCGTGTAGGTGACATTAGAATGAGAGTAAAGTAGAATAGCTGGTGTGCTGCGGTAGAAATTAAGCTGAGCGGCTAGACTAAAAATTTAGGAGGGCCTCACTTACTGGTAGGATGGGAACCTTCAAGGCGTTGTGGTGGAAGAAAAGAAATAGATTCTCGTGAGGCTGACAAGTACCGTGACAAATTCAATCGCAATTGCAAGTACACATCATGTGACCGTTCCAGTTGTCTGTCTCTTTCATCGATGATCTTGATTCTTCCTTCTGTATCGTAAGCTTGCAGGGTGTATCTCTCGCGAGGAATATCAGAAGAGCATATTAGGGCAACTCTCAGGACCTGATGCCAATGTCGACGTTAAACTATGGACAGTCGGGACAATCCTGGGACTTAAACTTTAAAGCTTGAAATTTGTTTTGTTTCCTGTGTGCAGCCGCTCGGGACTAGATTTCTTCTTCCCCTAGTGCCTGGGAGATAAGGAGGGCCTCATCTGGAACCCTAGTTTAACCATCATTAACCCTTAACAGGAACGTGGAAATCAATGACTACTAATTTTACTTTTGACGTGTGGGATTCCCATCGAATGGCGCCCATTCATAACTTAATAAATTCTCCACATTAATCTACACAACAGGAATTCTACAAGAATCAAGCAACGGTGGACCGTCCGTCACATACATAGTCAGTGAGTGATTTCGCTGGATAATAATGATAGGTTTGAATGTCTGGCAGAGGAGACTCGGTGGGTACATCGATCAAGAGCTTATAAGATATCAAACATACTGAACATACTAAGTACAGTACCAAGCCTGGATTAAGGTCGCGATGTTATATATCCAGAGAATGGCAAATAGAAAGCAAGAAAAGTGAGAACCAATTATCACCGCTTGAGTGGTGATGTGACGGAAGGAAGAGAGTATCAATCATACATGGGAAACAGGTCACTGGGTGCCATCAGGTTTCTTCCCAGCGTTTTTGGCTTGACTCGTCAGGCTCTTGTGGATGAATGGTAGAACGCCTCCTCCGGCAATCGTGGCTCGGACAAGCGTGTCTAGTTCTTCGTCTCCTCGAATGGCAAGCTGGAGATGGCGAGGGGTGATACGCTTCACGCGGAGATCCTTGGACGCGTTTCCTACCCAACTATCAACGGGAATGCCTATCGACGCCTGATATTAACGTACCGGCAAGTTCCAACACCTCAGCGGTCAAATACTCGAGGATAGCGGATGTATAAACGGCAGCTTTGGCACCGATGCGTACGTTATGTTGGGTTCGTTGTTTCAAGTAACGGTGAATACGGCCGACAGGGAACTGCATCATCTTCAGCATTTCATGATATTACGACAATTACGAAATCCACGAACCTGCAGACCAGCCCTCTGACTCCTGGTTTGAATCGTTCGGCCCTGGGCAGGTTGGGAAGACCCTGGGGCCGACGCGCCAGACTTCGACTTTCCTCCTCCAGCGGACTTTACTGCGGGGGCCATCTCAAAAATCTTTTAAAAAGAAGTCGCTGGAGAAAAAGTGTTCAAGCTGTAAAATGACTCAGGAAAAAGAGACATTCCGTGAAATAGGGTATGCGCACCTTTGGAGGACCGAAAAAAATAAATTGTCTCGGACTGGTGAGGAGAACGCGTAAGACTTCACTTTATACAATTTCCGGAGGAAAGCAGAATGCCACACCTTGACGGAATGTGATATGGTGGTGGTGGTTCCAAAGAAAGGTTTATTGTCGCGTATTTGGTAATTTCGCACATTATTGGATCAACAAAGATCACGTAGCACGTGGTTGCCTGCGTTCTGAGTCAGTGGCAGATCTAATCTAGTCCTGGACAAGCATGTTCAAGAAACCGCTCAGCAATCTCAAAACATCCGCACCCCTCAGAAGCTCGGACAGGCGCAAGCTAAAACAACGTGTCGTTGCTACGTATGGACTAACAGGAGAGGAGGGAGATGCCCTAGTGCCAGACGGAATTTTGTCTCTTAAATTCAGCACACATATCAATGATCCTGGTGTGCGCCATCCTATCGATTATCTGGCTGTGCAATGGGTCTTTTAAAAACATGATTAGGTTGCTTACATTGGTCCAGATGGTGACCCTCTATGGTTCACTATCGGAAAGGGATCAGAAGACCTCATTCCAACAGTCTACACTTTATGGAAGAAGGAAGATTTGCTACCCTTTTTATCGACCCCAGCAGCGGTCATTCCGATTTTAATCGGTGGAGCAGACTTGATGATTCCTGGTGGTCGGTTGCTTTTTCTCCATAATCTTTACCAGAGGAACCTTTTGACGATCCTACTTAAGCCAGTTATACAATGTCCCCCTTCGCTCCGTGAACACCAACTCGTCGCCATTCGTCAATATGTCAGAATAGACGATCGACCTGCTTTATCCCCTCCAGTTGCGATCGGGCGGATGGCACTACCAAGCGACCAGTTGCGTAGTTCAGCAAAGGAAAAGGGCAAGGCAGTCCTTGTCATCCATGCATGGAAGGACTTCCTTTTTGATATGGGCTCCAAAACCGACCTCCCTGCAGACACAATTCTCACAACTTCGTCGACGCAAGAACAGGAAGACGATTCCTGTGAGAAAGACGAGGAGGAAGGAACAGCGACGCCTCCCCCTCCGAGTGACAAACCACCCAGCCCAACTCCAGAACCAGCCGGAGCCCCGACCTCTGTGTCATATAATGCCGGTGAAGTAACCGAGCTATTAAACAAAGCTCTTTTACAAGCCATATCGACATCTCTCAAATCTCTGCCTTCATCTTCGTTTCCGATCCCTGCCACACTCCTCTACACAAATCACATTCTTCCTTCACGTCCGGCTTTCCCCACCCTCGTAGTTTCTCCCGCTTCTTGGTCTGAAATTTTATTAAGCGGCTCGACCGACGCGCCGCACATAGATACTGATATCACCATCAAAGCCTCCAGTCACAAATCTCTGACGACATTCCTAAAAGGAGCTGAGAAGAGCGCTCTCCTCACTTTGAAATCACCGCAGAAGCAGCAGCCCGATGTTCTCGTTACTTCCGTTAATGCTTCGCACCCGGACGTCATTCACCATACTCCATTTGTGACGGTGAGGGATCTTGAACTCAAGGCCGCAAAGAAAGCCGCTCGGGAAGAGAAAGAAAAGGAAAGCCGGTCGAGTAGAGAGGTTGAAATTAAGGAGCTATGGAAACCTCATCAATCCACTGTCGAGTTGTTTGAAGGTATGGATGGAAAGTAAGTTCCCGGTGTTTATCCTCACTTTCGAATTGAAGATTAAATCGCTAACCATGATCTAGTAAAACCGACTTGTTGTCGGCTGCGCAAATTCGGTCGCTGTTGAACTCATATATCGCCGCGAACAACCTGGTCAATGCTAACGACCAGGCTTATATCAACTTGGATGAGCTCCTCTATTCATGTGTTTCTGCCAAGTCGAAAGGCAAAGCGAAGGGTAAGGATGTAGAGTCTGAGCCCGAGCTATCCAGATTCATGAAGCGAGACGAGTTAATGAAGAGTATCATTGGTAAGATGCAGAGCTGGTATGCGATCCGAGCGGAAGGAAAGGATCCTGTAACGAAGTCGGAATTTTTCATCCGCCTCCATCTTTCATTTTGCTCACAGCAGATTTAATCGTAGGAAAGGAAATCTCGGTCCAATCCAAGTTGTGATCAAAGTCCGACAAGGCCGAAAGGCATCCACCTTGATATCCGGATTTGAGCCCTTTCTCGTCGTTGACGCGGAAGAGATGGCGGAGGATCTCAGAAAAGCATGCGCTGGTGCTACTTCTGGTAAGCCAAGACAAATCGTGATCCAGATATAAACTGATGAAGAACGATTTAATTTTGCAGTTTCACCTATACCTGGAAAACCCGCCGGCTACGGTGTCGAAGTTCTAGTGCAAGGAAAACAAACGGCCGCAGTTGTGGAATATTTAACGGAGAAAGGTGTTCCGAAGAAGTGGATCGAGGTCGCCGATTTGTCGGGGAAGAAATAACAGGAATTCTTGGAGAAATTTTCAATGTAAGATAGGACGAGGCACTTCATAAATAGTTCGCCAATCCCGAACGTCTGA
>Ga0307517_10004579_pt1 | contig 21195 bp, 9 predicted proteins | sample 23_EM_MG_FD_194515 | JGI IMG/M metagenome (GOLD analysis project Ga0307517, IMG submission 194515) | Populus trichocarpa ectomycorrhiza microbial communities from riparian zone in the Pacific Northwest, United States - 23_EM | ecosystem: Host-associated > Plants > Roots > Unclassified | place...
TAATACGTTCGTTGGAGATATTCCCTCTAAATGAAGCACTCTCGAGCCATTACGTTAAAGGAAAGATTAAAAATCATTCTATTTAAGATAAATTATGTTATTATTTAATTTTAATAATAAAAATACTTATTGTGTGTATATGTGTTAATATTTATCTAAACTAAATATATATATTTATTATCTCTCATTTAATCTTTTTGTTTGCCCCCTCCTTTTTCTGAATGTCTCCTATTTAATGTTGTCTAGAATCCTCTACAAAATATAAAAAATTAAACTGAAAAAATAATGTTAAGTAATTATATTGTTATTTTTTTATATAATTGATTCATGATTAATTAAATTTTATCTTCTTAATGTGTAAGATCTTTTTCTCATAATTTTTTAATTTTGTTTGATTCTTCAACTTATTTTTCTTTTCATCTTTTGCATACTCATCCCCTATTATTTTATAGTCCCTACTCTTCTTAGTCTATTTTTCTCTTTCTTCTTATTTTAGTCCCTAAACTCTTTTTCTTTCTTTCTTTGTTTTTATTTAAATAATTGTTATCATAATAAAATTAAATATAAAACTTTAAATTAGATTGAACACACACACACACACACATATATATATATATATGAAACTTCTAAAAATATTTAAAACTACATAAAATAATTGGGGATAAAAAATAAGTTATGACAACTACTATTTCTTTACAATACTTATGGCATAAATTCATTGAAAAATATGTATATATTTTTTTGGCTTTGTATAGTAAGTTTATTTTAAAAAAAATAACATCGGAAAAAAGTTTCAAAGTAAAACGACCTTGTCAAAAGATAACTATCTTTAAAACAAGTAAAAAACAAGACAAGTCTCTTCGAAATGCAATTACCCTTAAAACAAATAATAAAAATCTTATCAAAAGAACTACCTTTAAAATAATTAAAAATCAAAACAAGCTTAGGTAACTATTTTTTTAAAAAAAAAACAGTCTTATTGAATGGTAATTATCCTAAAATCAAAAAAACAATCACGTAAAGAGGCAGCTACCTTTAGAAGGCGACTAACCTCATAGTAAATAAAACAAATAAAGAGTCCTATTGAGAGATGACTTCTCTCAGATCAAGTAATCAAGTAAAACATAGTTTCATTGGAAAACAACTACCCCCTCAATCAAATAAAATAAAACATAGTTTCATTGAAAGACTATTACCGGAGCTGCTACATTAAAGAGCCCTCATGGAGCTTCTTGTGCAATGTAAATACCTGTGATCTCTGGGTGTATGAATACCCAAGAATCAGAAGGTATGAAAGATAACATATCCACCCTCAAAACAACCAAAATAAACTTCTTGTGCAGCATCGATCTTCTTTCATATGTTATATTTCTCCAGCACTTCACTAATTTAGACACCGAATGGTCCCACATCCTGCATAAATGACTTATTTTTCAAGAAGATGGAGACTACTAGCACAAACCCAGCATAAAATTATTGAATCAGCAGGAACTAAAGAAAATGGTCAATATCTAACTTGTCCCATCACATTCTGCACTTAAACATTAGCTCTACAGCAGGAACTAGAGAAAATAAATCAGGAGGAAAATCTAATTGTTAACAATATCTTGATTCCCTGGTTCCATTTCTTCCTTTTATCCATAGTGAGGCACTTGAACTTACCTCTTATTGAATGGATGAGCTGTTACTGTCTATCAAAACAATATAATAATTTCAAACCGTTGAAGTTGCAATTTTTTGTCTTTTTTTGTTCATTTTCTGGTTGTCAAAAGAAAAGAAAAGAAAAGAAAACAGTTGAAAATGATGCTACAAGTTTTTCATTTGATCTTTCAATTTCCAAAAGTTGAAAACAGCTTTTCAAAATCACCAAATGAACGCCCATTCCACATTATATCTCTAGAGAGAAATGAGAACGAAACTAGAAACAGAAAAGAAAATTGGAGAAAGAAAATGGAAAAAAATCTCTTGCAATTAAGGAGGCCATTGGCTTTCCTGGTTTAAATGACGAGGGATAACATTGAAACTCTCAGAAAGCAATTATAGAGATAACAGTGGGAAATTTTAAAGTATAGGCTCAGAGATGGAAAGTTAATCTGCAGGGGTAAAAATGAAGAGAAGCAACTCAAGTTCGAACACAAGGAAAAATGGAAAATGTACTTCCGACAAGAGAGAGGGACATGGACAGGGATCTTATTTTCTATTGCAAAAAATCACTGGCCAATTATATCAGACGTTGACTGGACAGCCATTGGATGCCCCATAGACATTACACCACCCAAAAAGTTCAGCTATCCATCTTTCAGCCACGTTTTTCCGATTCATTAATGCAGACGAAACTAAGAAATAATAAAAAAAAAGGATGCGGACTATTTCTGTGGATGGAATATTTAGGCAAGCATGTCATTTCTCGATCGCAATTTCAGGCTTGAAACCAGTCATTCTAGAGATGAATGGACTGCTATGAAGAGAGAATTCAAAAAATATACACGGTGTGCATACACCTGATATCTTTTTAAGCGATCCAAATGTGGTCCTTCACAATCTTGCTCGATGGAGGACACTGTCGATCAATCTCTATCCCACAAGGCTGACCATTTGAATTTGATCTGCATGTATCTCTGGATATGCAGAGTATTCTGTTCTTTGGTGAGCATGTTCAAACGCAAGATTACACCATTCCACTATGTAAATCGCCTCCTACGAATAATCTGTTGAAATATTTGCAACAAGAAGCAAGATATATATAAAAGAGTTCATTCAACGATTATAATACAGCGTGATCTATACAAAATGTGGCAGTCTTAAGAGAATTTATCATTGGAGAATCATTCTGAACAGGTGTTTCCTAACCACAAGAACCAGGGACATATAATGCCAGAAGTGTTGCCCGAGGGGAACTTGCGGGCATTCGATGTCTATATGGTTACTGTATACGATTTCCACATTTCTATCCTAAGACTGTACAAATAAATATCCAGAACAGCCCAGATCACACATTTCAAATTACATCATGAGTCATCTTCATTATTTTCAGTACCAGGATCTCCGTACACAACAGCAAAGTAGTAGCCAGGAGTTCTTACTGGAAGGCCTGGAAACCGGTGATCCCCACCTGGGTGCATATAGATCTTGACGAATGGCCATCGCATGGCCTGTACACCTTCACACTCTTCTCACCCATCCCCATGTACACAACAATGGACATTTGGACCGTTAAAACGTTCCTTGATCCACTGAAAACATTGAGGTTTCCTCACTTCCCATGAGCTAGACTGAAACAACAGAACACTTCGTCTCAGGCCTACTATATTAACTAATAGAGTCATGGAAAAAGTGGAAATTCACTAGACGTACTCAATCAATTATTAAGTGAAAATAGGAAAAAGGCTATAATAATGAGAATATATTCCTGTAATTATTATCTAGAACATGAATATATCAATTGGAAAACCTGCGTCACATTCATGCATGTTAGCTTTTGCCACATACTTAATCAGGCATCTTTAGTGCCCATCAAGAAACCAGTCACCAAACAAGAATTGAAAGTTGCTTATCCATAAAATGTAAGCACTGGGTTTAAACCATATAATAAAACTTTGCAGATGAAAAACCAGAAATGCAATTACAGCGAGACAAAACAAAAACAAGGCTGTAAAAGAATCTTTATCTGTTGTGTGTTTCCTTGGGAATGGCAAAGTCAAAGAAAATGTCGTGAAAATCAGTCCCTATCTCAGTCTACACCTCCCCACCAATCGCATAATACCACCCTAGGCTCCCCTTCAAGGTTTTTCTGAAGTTTTAGTAATTATAGTTTGACGCCATCCAATTGAAGCACTATTTGGACAGGTTTATCTACTATCAGCTGAGCTTCAAATTCAGCACCTGACCAGATAACATTCAAATAACGACAATTCTCTAAACTGAAAGTCAATTGAACTGACTTCGAAGACAAAACAATGGAAGTTCCATAATAGGACTGTTTTGTCCAGTAAAGTACGGCAAATGCTAACTTCCTAGAAACTATCTTCTGAGGATACCAAGTGATGACTACAAGCAATCCAGCATAAACAAGGTCAAAAGTAAGTTAACAGAATTCAACTATTTCTGCCATGAAGACTTCCTTCACCATGTGAGTTAGGTGAGGTGAAACAGCATGTAAATTAATTCAACAGTTTAAAAAATTCTAATCTACAATGCCACCCGGATTCTCATTCAGGTAATAACTTCAGCATCACCTAGTATAGCCACAAATGCTTTCTTATGGAGAAACAAGATAATTTGGACATCCACTTGCCTTTTGTTTGAGAAACAACGCATTGCATTCAAAGGCTGAAAGAATGCTGAAATGAAGCTGGCTAATTCAAACACCAATTATGAGAAGTGAAAAAATGCATATATAGATGAGGCAAAAGGGACGCTGAACATTTCTAAGTGATATTGAAATGTCAAGTCGAAAAGGTAAACATTTCATGAGGCTGGGGATCAATGATCCAGAAGTCACCAAAACGTTAATGTGCTCAAACTCGGCATCTGGTTGATTGATGATCCCACAGTATAGGCAACGCAACCTTCTTGCCTGAACATTGCTCCAAGAATGCCCGCGCTAGATTTGTGACAGATGAATAATATGAGTAAGAACATTATGAATAAATGAGAATACTGCCAGCACATGTCATCTCAGACACCAAAGCAAGACAAGAGTACCACTTAGGGATCATCAAAAGATATTAATTTTAATCATCCAAAAGGAGTAATCAACAACGCAATTTGTCATGGATTGAATACAATTGGCCTTGAGATTGATATAACAATCATTTATGATGTCCCACAAGTCATTGGAGAAAACTTTGAATGTCTTAAAAAGCAAGATCAAGCAATCTGGCATCAGGATGGTAGATTACTAAGTCCTAGTTTCACATTCTGGTTATTCACAGCATAGGTTCATTATTAAAATGGGTCTCAACCCGGACCTTTTTTCTTTGTCATTGCAATTCAAACACTCTCTCTCTCCTCTCCAAAACAAAGAATCAAAAAATAAAAATAATAAAATTTAAAATCAAAATTGAATTTCATAAATTGTTAGGGACTAAAAATTTATAATTTAAAAAGTAAAGAATCAAAGTGTATGTTTACCTCTAAGTTTAGAAAAACCATCTACTTTTACCCTTTTTTTTCATTGCAATCCCCTATCTTTAAATCATGCCATTTCTTAATAAATATGTTTTAAATGAATATTAAAGGTCTAAAAGGTTGCAATAAAAATAAAATAAAATAACAAATTATTATGGCAATCTATAATGATTTGTTTCCTGGTGTTTTTTGTGTTATTTACTAACATATACGTAACTTATGTTGAAAGCTAAATTTAACTTGCAAAAATATTTAATTTTGATCAATAAAAATATATTTATTAATTTATTTAATAAAAAAATTAAAAGATTCTATAATAAATGGTTAAGTGATGTAGAAGGCAGTAGAAATTGAATTAATCGTTCAAACTTTCTTTATTTTTATGGGGGCATTGCCGAAAATTTTTAAATATTGAATTTCATTATATTTGAAATTTAATAATAAACTCATGTACGATTGTACGTAAATAATTTCAGACAATAAATTATTTGTTGTGCTTATTTTGAAATAAAAGAAAAGAAAATCAAACTCTTAAAACATGTCAAGTAATTTGGTCAACTTCAAAATAAGGATATAATCATTTGAAAAGTAACATAAGAAAAATAATTAATAATTAAATCTTTATTATTAGTTTTTTCTTGCTTCTAAATGACAATTCATTTGCACCAATAAACTTCTTGATGCTATATTCATTTTCCTGATGTTTATTATTATAAAATAGATTGAGAATACTAAAAAGATTTCATTTTATCTATAATTTTATTATTTTTCGGAATTTATAATTTTCAATAAAAGACCAATAATATAAACACCCACACACAATAATTTAAGAATGTGATTCGGATTATATTATAAATATTTAAATAAAAAATAAAAAAAAAGTAATTAATTTTTAGGAAGCTAAAAATAGCTTAATCATTAAACAAAAAACATAGAAAACTGAAATTTGTGTTATGCTGCCAGGGCCACACATCTCGACATGCAGGTCCACCATGCTCTACTTGGCCAGGCAAACCTGGTTCTAAAACGTATATGCAGAAAAAAAAACTTCTATATATAAAGTTGAACCAGCGACCAAAATAAAATAGAAATAAACTATAGGGCGGATGAACGGCTTAAAGGTTATGAAATATCTAAAATACCTTTAATTAATAAAGTTGAAAAAAACCCATAAAACTTCTTTCGAAGAATAAAACTCCGCTTACCTTGAATTCTATGTATATAAAAATGTCTGGTAATTTGAAATCCATGGATTGAAAAGTTTTGCATGTGGGAAGATTCTGATACAAAATATAAAGGTAGTGATGAAACTAAAAGGAGGATAACATTTTTTTTTTTTTTAGTTTAATGTGGGTGTCCGGGCCAGCTTGTGCGTACCTCGATTAATCCCACGGGCCCTGAAGTTAACGACCATGTAAGCTTCCAGTGGCCATCATATGAGCAACCACAGGACTCGAACCTGAGACCACAGAGGGAGCAAACCTCTTGATCCCAAGCTTTTACCACTAGGTCACCACCTAGATGGTTAATGATAAAAAATTTTCCCACAACACCTCGTGTCTCTTTGGGATTGAGGCCGAACAGTTAGATTAAAATTTAATTTTTTTATATTTTTAAATTGTTTTAATATAATGATATCAAAATATAATTTAAATAAATAAAATAATAAATAATATTTTAATATATTTTTAGATAAGAAAACACATTTGAAAACAACTCATCCACGTTCGAAACATCTACTCGAATTGGTCCACTCTTGTTTAAAACTGAAAAAACGGGGTGCCGACCACAGATTTAAGCCAACTGGTTTGAAACAAGGTTTCTTTTAAAAGTAGCTTAAATGGTCAACCTCAATTAATGCTCCACGTACCAATATTACAGTAACATTCCATCTTAAAAAAAAAGAAAAAAGAAAAAAAGAACGTTATCCCTAAGATAAACTATGGCTTTCGAGGCCTGTCCAATGCTCATGATCATACAAATATTGGGAGTTGCTCTCAGATAAAAGAAGACTTGGATGATGGCTCCATTTCAGAGATGTATGATACAGATTCCCACTTTGTTTGGGATAAGTTTGACGAGAGGCCGATCATACAGATGGTTTATCGCCATGATCATTCGTCTTTCAGAGATAAGTACTAACATTTAGAGTTTTTAAATTGTTCAAACCCAAGATCAGGTAGGCTGGGCCAACCAGTGTTGGATGTTGACTCGGACGCAGTTTTTTTAGTTTTATGATATAATTACTTTCATTGTAATGTTTATTTAATCCTTAGGATTTACAAGGATTTGTTTAATCTTATAATGATGCTGTTAATTGATTTTTATTACCCATGTAGCTTTCGATGAGAATCTTTTCTTATAAATATTCTACATCTAGACTTATTATAAATAAGATTTTTAATTTTTTAAAAAATAAAATTAATGAAATAAAGACTTCTATCAAGATTTTTAGATTTTTATCTGTTGTCAAGTGATGTAACCTAGCAAAAATCTCAGGGATTGATGAACACTGCATGTTTTATAAATTGTTATCAGAGTTTGTTGATATACCGAAGGTATTAGCAAAATCCTCTTATTTTGTAATTCTAATGACTGTAGCAAGTTCTGAATTTGTTTATCAGATATTACTAGTTTAAGTATTATAAATTATTAAAGGTTTATATAATTATTAATTTTAAAAATTTTATAAAATTAATCAATATACACATAAATTAGTAAAATATTAACAGTTAAAAAAAACCTCTCATTTCTGCTATGCAAGATGTCATGGTTCAGGATAGGCCAGTGAGTGCTCCTACTGACACCAATTGTACTTGAAACATTTTGCCGCAACTCAAATACTGAAATACCTTTGTTTCATACACAGGAGCCATTCTACACGAGTCTCGAACCAAAAGTGATGATGTACAAGAAGGAAATAAGGGTAGTTTAAAGAATAGTTCATCTCTTAAAATAATTGCAGAAAATTACAGATAACGTATCTCACAGTAGAAATGATTTTGCAGAATAGGAATGCCTTTACATTGTTTCTCCTTAATTACAATTGAACTAAACAAAGCCAGCGTTGTCTCAAGGAATGATTTATACATTAACCAATACAAAATGAAAACTTGTCGGAAAAGCAGGACATTTCAGCTTATGCACATCAACGATAAACATGTATATGACTTCAAGCATTGGTCAACTAGAGGGTTTAGTTGCTCCGGCAAGGCCAAAAGATTAGGCAGACCCTGTGCCAAAAACCCTTCTTCTTCTTTGACAATTGAGGGTTTGTGTCTCTCTTGTTAACAAGTGTAGCCATGAACTGAACAACAGCCTGATGAACGGAAGTTGAATAAGTCAGTCTCAAGTGTGAAACAGGTAAGAATTTAGTAATTGGTAAGCCAAAAGTTGTTCATCAAACGTTACCTGAGCGCCCAATGTAGTTACTTGTCTTGGTGGAACTTCCAGAGGAGTTTCGTCAGCACGAAAAACTACCAATTTTAACAAGAGCCTAAAAGAATCTGGCAAGACTCTGATCTGATCATCACTTATATCCAACTCCTCGAGCAATTCAAGGTTTCCGATATTTCGTGGCAATGCTCTTAGATCCGCGAAGTTATTTGCAACATTCAATTTCCTGAGATTTTCTGCAAAACACAGGTTTTCAGGTATGAATTCTAGTTCATTGAAGCTTACAACAAGTTCCCTCAAATTGGAAAGATGGCCCATCGTTGTTGGTAACCCTCTAATTCTGTTATAGTGCAAAGTAAGAATCTCCAAACAAGCCAGCTTTCCAATTGCCTCGGGAAGAGCTCTGAGCTGATTGAAATCTAATCTCAGCTCCACTAGTGACGTGCAACTTCCAATTGTGTGTGGAAGCTCCTCAAGTTCATTTGTTTCCACGTTCAATTTCTTCAAGCTGGTCAAACTCCCAATAGTCTCTGGCAACTGAGTGAACTGATTTGAACCCAAATCAAGATTCTCAAGGTTTGTCAACTTCCCAAAAGAAGCTGGCAATAATCTTAACCTGTTTGCATGGAGATCGAGATCGGTGAGATTGATTAGCTCCCCAAATGACTCAGGAAGGTTTATTAGTTGGTTTGAGTGGACATCCAACTTTGTCAAGGCTTTGAGGTTATTAATGGTGGATGGAAGTGCCATAATTTGGTTTTCGGATAAGTCCAATTCGGTAATAACTGATAATTTCCCAATTGACAGAGGGAGCCACTCAACTTTATCCATCAACTTGCCTCTAAGATCAAGAACTACAGCTCCAGTTTTTGCAGAATTTTCTATGATCGCTGCCACCTTCATTAGACTTAATTTCTCAGTGCCCACTTCACCTGTAATGCACCAAAACACATCCACGCGTTAAAAAAAGAGAGTAGGATATTCAGATTAGGAAAAACTGAAATGGAGCTGGAATACCATATCGTTACAGGAAACAAAATAAGAATTTCATTCCAAATTAGAATTTTGTTTCTTTTGCCTTTTCATCCTTACTTTAAGCCTCACACTCAACCTGGTACTACAAGCAGCACTTGAGCAGTCCAGGCATCTCTTTTTGGCTATCCATAGAATCAGCAATAAAGAGAACTACATGTTCAACCAGAATTTAACAGAAGAACTCAACAGCACAGAAGTTAATTCAAACATCTTATTGATAGGATGTAAGATCATAAGTAAACAAACCTAAATCGATTACGAAAAACTACCTTCTTCTCTTCCAGCACAATATTCTTTTCAATAATCACATCGAATTGACAACAAAACTTCATTTCTGAAATTGCATATATGAGTCAAGAACAACCAAGATATTCTTGAACTTTCAAATACACAACTGAATTTAGACAAGTTTAATTTTGTTCTCTCCCGTTTTTAATGTTCTGAAATCTGAACATGTAAGAATTAAAGTGATCAATATAGTTTGTCTTTGAATACCAAGATCCTACAATCTTCAAGTATATGCATATACAAACTCTTGAAGCCAAACACAAAGGAAACATTAAAGAAAGTTTTTTTCTTTACCTGAAAAGAAAGTAGCTTTCGAGGAAGAGCTCTTCGCCAAACCCTTGAAGCTATCTTTCTTCGATTCTCCATCTTCTCTCTTCTTGATCAAACTTTCATCACTAACCACACTTTCTTTCTCAATTTCCTCAACTGACTCACTGATAGAAACCAGTTTCTCCTTCTGAGTACCACCGGAAACCAACAGAGAAGATTTTTGAATCAACCCATCAAAGGTCTCGAACATCTTGTCAACTTCAACCAATTGAAGAGCCTCTTTTCTCTGTTCATGGCTTTTAAACAACAACGCGGTCTTTCTCGCTTGTTGTAGCACGGAGAAGAGCTCCCGTGGGACATCTTGAGGACATTCCTGGTCTGAAATATCATCAAGCTTTGCCTGCTCTTCATTGTTGACAGTCTTGATCACAGAAATGGCTGCTTCAACTTCTTCGATGGAGGGTCTTGACGGTAGTGATTTGTAGAGTCTCATGATTTCTTCCACTGCATCTAAAAGAGCAGGTGAAGGGTCTTGATCTTTGCTGGTTTTCACAGCCATGGCTATAGCGATCTTGAGGAAGCCTACAAATGGGCTGTATATGTGAACTTTGTTTTATTTCTTATTGAATATGATTTGAACTGGAAATGGTTACAGCTACTGAATTTATATAATTATCACCGGTCTAATCTATGGAATAATTAAATTAAAAGGAGATATTAACTTTGGAAACAAAGCATGTACTGCTATATACAGATAGATAGATAGATAACAGGGAGAACGCATAATTTTATTTTATTTTGTTAATTAATTACCGTTAGTATTATTCTATTCAACATTTTACACCTTGACTAATATCAGGAAAAGAGATCGAAATTATGAAAGGTTAAAAACAGTACAAGATTTTTATTTTGGAAGAAAGCTGATGACTGTGAACAAAAAGTCTGCACACAGAATTTGGCGTTACTTCACCCTGACATCTTGGGTGAGCACTGCGATGAAAATGCCATCAAAGGTAACGAAAAAGTCATCGCCACATAAAGTGTTTTTTTTCTCTCTTACCTCGTGACGTGCTATGGCTTCCATGGCATCTATCCACTCTCCATGTTAAGGTATCTTCTCATTTTTTTTTTTATTGTTTTTCTTGCTTCTTATCTGTGCTTTTATCGACAGCATTCAAGGCTTGTATCTATCAACTCTCAAGTCCTGATGGGCACAGGTTAATCAAATCACGTTAATATTAAATTCCGTTCCGTTATCTCTACGGTGCTTACAAAAATTAAAATCAAGGTAAATTGTTATATGGATGATCTCTAAGGGTAAATGTTTTAAATTATGTGAGTTAAGCAAGGCAATGAAGTCAATTGCATATAATTTTATTTTATTTTGAAAGAAACGATAATATATATGAACTAAGGGGCCCACTAGCAAAGTATAAAAAAGAGAGAGAAAAGATGAATTGTGAATTTAAGGAAGAGAAGGGAAGGCATAAAGACAAAAGAATTCCTCCGTAGAGACTCCCCTCCTCCCTCGTCAAAAACATTAACAATTACTTTTGTAAAATTGAAGTCTCTCGTTAACTCCATGCACTAAAAGAAGCAAAAATAAAGGAAAGCACCCAATAAAAAATCTCAACAAACTAAAAAGATACATAACACAACTATTTTTAAATATATTACACCCAAAGGAACACAATAATATAGAAAAGCATGATTTTTGATGAATTATGAGAGCCATTTCTAGTTGATAGTAATAGGGAAAGAGTGGTGAAAAACAGCATCTTTTCTAGTTTACTAGCTTTATTTATATGTTAATTTTTGGCTCATACAGTGTTTTTGACAAACTCTTGTTATTTAGAGTGTGCAAATTTATTTTTCTAAAAAAAATTGATGAAATTTCATATTAAATTTGGATTTTTCATAGTTGCGTCTTGAGCCAAAGTGTTTGGACTTGAACGTGGACTTTGTCTCTAAACTCTGTATTCCTTGCAAAACAAAAGTCTTTTATCATAATAAAGAACATTCTAATGCTTAAATTAGTAATTTGTAGGAGAGAATGAAAGTATAATTAAAAGAGTTTAGAAGAGTGAATGATTATGTATGAAGATATGTTCCGTGTGAAGTTCTTGAATGACATGTTTACCTGGTGACCTAAAACATCTATATACCTTGGTCATATCAACTTACTACTTGTAAAAAGTGAAGTAATAATACAGAATAATTACTCTTCCTTGCAAGTACCTCATGAAAAGTAGAGAAAAATGATTTGTTTTTTATTGTGTCTTATTGTGTTATTGATGGGAAGGATTGATGCTTTTTTTAGTGTTAATGTATATGTCATGTAGCCAATCAAATAGTTACACACTATGCTAACTTTGTTCGTGTAAAAATATATTTATTATTAATAAATGTTTTCTCATCACTCTACCCGAATTGAGAGATTAATTAAAGTCTTTGCATATTATTATATCAAAAAGACGAGGGCTATTGATGAACCAAGATTTTATCGGTATATTTTCATATATCTTTACCAAAAAACATCGAATCAAGAAAAAACATGCAAATATAATTTTTTCAAATTCTCGGGTGCACTGAGCTTGCATGTGTCGGCACAAACATGCCCTAATAGAGTCGCAAACAAAAAAGATAATTGTGCACTTTAGTTGTCAGGAGAGAGAAAAGAAAGAAAAAACACAAACAATTGATTACTGACGACAATCCAACCATTATCTGCCTATACGTGACACAACATATGGAAGATGGCAGTATTGTGCATCCAGTTAGACGACAGATGACCACAGTTGGCCACCAGGAAGCGTCATACACGCTTCCTTAATGGTATGGGTGCCGCCCACTTGTTGGGATGTGAAAAATACGCGTCCACAACTTTTCAATTAAAAAATAACAAATATATCATGAAAATACTAAAACGCCGCCTATGGTCCTCTTAATTACACAAAATATCCATGTAAAAAAAATCAAAATACCTCCAAAAACAAAGCTTTTTTTTTTTTATATTTTTAAGTCTAAAAGCGTTTTTTAACTGTATTTGAAAATTAAAAAAACTTGAATACTCTTATGGTAGAAAGTCAAATAAACATTTATTCACTTGTGAAAATATAAAAAATTAAAAATAAAATTACTATTATAATTTACAGTAAAACCTCAACTAATCTACAATGATTTTTCTATACTATGTAACTCTTGTTATAATAATAAATTGAGAATTACTCGATAGTTAGAGGGATTATTAATTCAAGACTTGCCCTAATTATTTTTGGGCAGCAAGCCACCAAACTTCTTGCAAGCCCACCCAACTATACGAGTAACCTCAGCTGCCTGCATGCCTTTTCCCTTGTCATCATTTTGTCTCGCGCTCTCTCTCGCACACACAAAATTCACCAAAACTCACCCCAGACAATCACCAAACAAGCTCCCCAATCTCTTCCTCCTCCTCCACCACCACCTGTAAGTGTTCTTTCTTTCTATCTATTTGCAAATATTCCTACTTTAATTATTATATTCTCGTATATCTATCCTTTTATACAGTTCTTGATTTTGTGTTTCCATAAATAAATCTATATGGGTTGCACTGCAAGAGAGAAACATGTCCGTGCTAATCGGAGGGTTCCCCGTCCTGCCAATTACACTGAATTCGATCCCTGTGTTTATGCCAAAACCCTTCTTGAATCGGGTCTCAAACCCTTAGCTTACCATCTGGGCCTTCACGATCCAACCCATAGCAACAACGACAATAACTCCAATTCTAATTTTGATGATAACGGATGGGGTTATTGTACTGAGGAACAATTGGAAGAGATTCTTTTAAAAAATCTTGAATTCTTGTACAAAGAAGCCATTTCTAAGCTTGTTGGATTAGGTTATGATGAGGATGTTGCGTTAAAGGCCATTTTGCGCAATGGGCATTGTTATGGTGGCATGGATGTGCTAACTAATATATTGCACAATTCATTGGCCTTTTTGAATAATAATAATAATAATAATAATTGTGGTGGTGGTGGTGGTGGTAGTACCGGAAATGCAGATGAAACTGAGCTTGTTTTTGATGATTTAAGGCAACTAGAGGAGTATTCTCTTGCGGGTTTGGTTTGTTTGTTGCAACAAGTTAAGCCACATTTGAGTAAAGGTGATGCTATGTGGTGTTTGTTGATGAGTGATCTTCATGTGGGTAGAGCAAGTGCGCTTGAAATTCCTATTGCGAGTTTGCCAGGGAATGGGAGTGGTAATGTTCAGACTAATGTAGAGAGTGTTGGTGGGGATGATAATGGTAATGGGATTGGTGTTGTGGCCCCGGCTTTGTGTAGGTTTCATGGAGGATGGGGATTTGGAAGTGGGGGAGGATCTGAGTTTTCAGTTAATGGGCTTTTCTCTTATAGTGCAGAAATGTCTTTGCATAAGGATATTGAGTGTCCTAAAAGGTTTAATCTATCGCCTTCAATGAAGTCTTTATTGAAGAGGAATGTTGCAATTTTTGCTGCTGGTTTTAGGGCTAATTCAAAACAGATGCAGATGCAACCTCAGTTGCAATCTCAGGCTTGTATGAGTGTTACTGCAGGTGGGGATGCTGCCCCAGTTGTAAAGGCAAATGAAGGTATGGTCGAGAAGGGTGAGGAGTCTCAGAATTTGAAGAACGAAGATGGAGTTAGTTTGATGCTGAGCAAGCTTCAGAATTTGAAGCTTGATGAGAATTTGGAGATTGTAGGAGAAGATCAGAAGGATGAGATGATGGTAACCCTGCTTCAACAGATAAAGGATCTTGAGAAACAATTGAAGGAGCGGAAGGAGTGGGCACATCAGAAGGCAATGCAAGCTGCCAGAAAGCTTAGTAGTGATTTAACAGAACTTAAAATGTTGAGGATGGAAAGGGAGGAGACCCAGCGATTAAAGAAGGGGAAACAGACTCTGGAGGACTCTACCATGAAGAGGCTGTCTGAGATGGAGAATGCTTTAAGGAAGGCTAGCAGTCAAGTGGACAGGGCAAATGCAGCTGTGAGACGGCTGGAGACAGAGAATGCTGAAATCAGGGCAGAGATGGAAGCTTCTAAGTTAAGCGCATCAGAGTCAGTAACAACATGTTTGGAGGTAGCAAAGAGGGAGAAAAAGTGCCTGAAGAGGCTTTTGGCTTGGGAGAAACAGAAAACTAAGCTGCAGGCTGAGATTGCAGATGAGAAAGAGAAGATCAAGGAGTTGCAGCGATGTTTGGGCAAAATTGAGCAGGCTCAGAAGGAAGCTGAGGTGCGTTATACATCTATCTACCTAAATCCAGGACACACACACATGCACAAGCACCAACAAGTTTTCCTGCCTACATGTGTTGTCACAGTTTCATGTTGTAATTAAGGTACAGTGAATTGTGAGACTGGTGAGTATCTCTTAGCATGCTTTATTTAAGGATAAATCATTCAAGTACTCAACACTGCTTCCACACACCCGCCCCCAACAGAAGGAAAAACCTGGAGTGTGAGAGACAGAAGATGAGCCTTTGGAATTATATAGTTCACTAGTTAAAGCAAAATGGTGTAGTATTGCTGTAGTGATCAGATAGGAAGATAAAAATGCACATTTGTCTCGGATGAAAGCATAAGTTTAACCTCTTACTAAGCAAGAATCTTATAGGGCTAGCTGAAACAGTGCAAGTGAATTTAAAAAAAGAAAAATCACATGCATCTGAAAAAAAAATGCATTAATTAGCTCCAGTCACTTGTATTCAACCACATGCTTTCTACCATTTAACTGGTTGTGATTCTAATTATTGGGAGTAGAGTTTCACAGACCAAAAGGTTATAGAATCAAAATTCATGAAGTCCACTAGTTAAAACAAAATAGTGTCTTATTTGGTATTCCTACAGTAGTCATATAGGAAGACAAAGATGTACATGTCTCAGAGGAAAACTGAAAGTTTAATCTCCTGCTAAGCAAGGTTTACATGTGACTAAGAACACAGCAAGGATGAAATGAATGTGAAATAATGCATCACTTAGCTCTAGATAGTAGATATTATATTCTACCACCATACCACGTGATTCCTACCTCTTAACTGGTTGGGACTCTAATACTGGGATTAGAGTTTTATAGAACCAAAGGCTACATGGTCTTGTATGACTTATTGATAGAATGATTTTTTGTCTTTGATGTTGTGTTCCTCTGTGTCTGATCTTGGAGCTCAACTTATTCGAAGAAGAAGCAATGAGGGTAGTTATAGTTTGTTTAAAGTCCATAAACATGCCTTTTCAATATCATTCCATCTGTTATATTTATCTGCTTCAGTTGATTGAGCTACCCCTTCCTCTAGGTGGATGACATTTTAGGCTAGCTGCAAGTGATTTGGCATGGACTTCATTTAGAATTACAAACATGAGGTTCTAATATATGAGTATGATCTGTTTGTATCCTTAATGGCATGCATCAACTTAAGCAAAATTAAAAAGGCAGATACACTATTAGTGGAAAGATGATGCTCCATTGTTGTCACATTACATCCAATGGCTAGATTTTGGTCATGAAATCAAACCTTTTGGTTGATTTAAGTGCAAGTCTAGTGAGAAATGATTGTATATTTAATCAATGTATAGGTGAGGCCTTGCTCTGTGAGGAAATGTTTTGATTGTTGGAGACAGGTTTTGAGTAAGTACTGGTAAATGTAAATTAAGGCTCTACTGGGACTCTCTCAAGAAACCTTTTTCATTCCTCTCTTCATCTTAAATGAGAAAATATTACTCGGGAAAGATTAGTTATACATCATTGAAAGTAGGAAGGGAATGGCAAAAACTTTCAAGATTTCCAATGTCTGCGACCTGAAATACTTGTTTATTATTATTTAATAAAAAACTGGATCTACAATCGTAATCTTTAGAATTTTCCTTGTCCCATCTTCTTTCTTTCTTGTAAGAACTAGTTGATGTCCCATGATTATGTGGACCTGTAAGCTTACGTGTTATCTTATTCTTTTTTAGAGTGTGTGGCCCCTCCTACTGGTGCAAAGTTGCATGGGTATGCAAGGTGACACCAGTGAGACCAGCTAGGTGCCATGACCCTCAAAATGCACTCCAAAGTGGTAGTTTGCCTGGATACAGAACTTCCATAACCTTTTTAAGCTTTATATTGAATCATTGTCTACTTTCCTTTATCAGTTTACTACATAAAACTGAGTGAGAATGCAATCAAAGAAGGTTACCAAACTATCCTTTTGTTTCGATGGTGATGTGATTTAGAGAAGCCTAGTGATTTTTCATTGTTTACATGATAAAATACATTTATCCATACATTGTTACTTGTTCGTGACGTCATATACATTTAGCCATACGCTTATCTATTTTACTTATCTTTATTTCATATTTTATGATGCATTTGATGTTCCAAAACTGGTCAATATTTCATAATTATTATCTGTGGCTTTTGAGAATATGCATGCATTGCTTTGACACCATTGTTCCATAGTTTTGATTGAAACTCTCAATTATTTCTGTTTGTTTTGTTTGATATGTGATCAAATTTTGATTATGGTTGAATGAATACTGATTCCTTGTTGCACTCTCTAGTTTAGACTATATGATAAAACTTGAGATTATTTTTGAAAGCTGGAATCTGCAAGTTAAACACCGTTTAAAATAAAATCTATCCTAGTTTATTGTGCTTGTGTCTTTGAATTTTGTTGCCAACATTCTGTTTTTCATGGTCTACTAAGCCATTTGGTAGGCTGTATTCCTTCAAGACGCCTTTTCTGGATCGCACCAGTTGTCTTAGAACCAACTGTTTGATATAGTTAGCAACCTAGTTGCCTAGTTCTCAATTTTGCCGCAACTGTTTAAGTTATCAGTTCTTTGTTTCCAGAATTGGTTATGGATGCATTCTACTTATCTTAAACTATAGTAGGGAAGCAGTTATTCCATGAAATGTTATTATTACAGGTGAAGTGGAGGCAGGAGATGAAGGCCAAAGAGCAAGCTTTGACCTTAGTGGAAGAGGAAAGATGCGCCAAGGAAGCTGCTGAGGCTGAAAATAAAAGGAAGCTTGAGGCTTTGCGCCTAAAGATAGAGATTGACTTCCAGCGCCACAAGGATGATCTCCAAAGACTTGAACAAGAGTTTTCACGCCTGAAATCTGCTGCAGAGTCCACTGAGTTGAATAATCAGTCAAATGCTTTACCCTCGGGAAAGTCTGAGAGGGCAAAGCCCCAAGGAGAAACAATTGCTAGGTTGCTTCATGAATTAGATAAACTGGAAAATTCGTCCGAGAAAGGAGCCAACTGTGACAGGGAATGCATGATTTGTCTAAAAGATGAAGTCTCTGTTGTTTTCCTCCCTTGTGCTCACCAAGTTATATGTGCAAGTTGCAGTGATAATTACGGGAAGAAGGGGAAAGCTACTTGTCCGTGCTGCCGGGTTCCAATTGAACAGAGAATCCGTGTTTTTGGTGCGAGTTCATAGACAAAGTTAGGCATAAGAATAAAAAGAAAACGCAGTTTTCCCCCTGGTATGTATATGCAATCATATACTGGCATGCTATGGGAACTTCTTTTTACATATACTCGTCTTACTGCTGGTACTTCAGCTAAATACACTGGATGTATGTAAATAAAAACATGTTTTCAGCCAGCCTCGATGCAATTCTGCTTTGTTGCTGTCATTTGCTTGAAATATATTCGTACCAAATATGACGTTAGTGTTTAAAGAAAGGAAAATATTAGCATACAATTTGAAATTAATTAGAGAAAATAATAAAAATGAATACACGTGGACTTAAAAAAGAAACAAATATATTAAAAAGAAAGGGGTGAATATCACTCCGGAGAGGTTAATTTTGTTAGCCTTGCTTTCTGCTTTGTATAGTAAATTGATTTGTTATCTCCATTGACGTGTTAGAACAATGAAATACATGTAACAATTACTGCGTAAATCATCCCTTTTTTCTTGTTGATACAAGTCATGTGTTTGTTTTTATAGCAAAAAAAACTTGGATTACATCTCTTCAATACATGTCAAATAAATTTCAAATAAACATGTAATTAATTTAATATGATTGTTAATAAAACAAAATTTATGGATCTGGTTGTTATCCATGCAAAGTAAGGATTTAAGTGAAAAGAACAGGTAAATTAGGTGATGATTTTGAGATTTATTTGAAAAGTTTATTTTAGTTCTATATTTTTTTAAAAATATTAGGTTTAACTAGTTCCTATAATTTTTAAAAATTTAATTTTGATACTAAATTTTATTTTCCTTTTTTTTCAATTATTTTTTGTAGAGAAGAGAAAAAGGATCGCTGGATTCCAGCATAGAGAAATAAAATTTTCATTAAAGATGATTTCGGTCATTAAAACGATCAATTTTTATATCAAATGGTTTCATATAATTAGAAAAATTAAGATTAAGTGTTTTCTTTTTACATTGAAAGCACCTGAGCTTGAGAAGATTTTTTATTTTGGATTGCTTACGAATTTTGAGGCTATTTTTTGTGTTTTTGAAGGTATTAATTGGTTTAACAAGGTTTCAAAGGTGTTTTCTAAACGTCTTAGGTCAAAAAACGAGTTTAAAATGGATTTTGGAGTGGCAAAAACAAAAACTTTGTTTTTACAGCCACCATAATGACTCGAATATGAGAAATTATAGATGACACATTGTTTTTTTTTTTTTTTGTAAAAATATAATATGAATAATTAAGTTTCAAATTGTCATATTGAGACTTTAAAAAAAAATATCACATCTAATACATGTACGGAAGCCAATTATTTTCGAAGCACATACCTTAGATCAATTAAGCATAGGCTGCTTTTGAGACCATAATAGGACTTTGTGTTTGTTTTTGCAATTCTAACCTGTGTTTTAAATTGATTTTTTAAAAAAATATTTTTTGATGTTTTAGATATTTTAATATTAAAAATAATTTTTTTAAGATATCATTTTAATTAAAAATCGTATTACTAAAGCATACAAAGTTAGTAATGCTTGTTTTCTTAGTGTTCCTTAAGTTGCAATGTGTATCGTAAATTATTATGTTTTTCAACAGCTTAGTATAAAAAAAAGAGTGTTATTTTATTTTGTTATTATCTCTAAACATTTTAGTAGCATAAACAAAAGTAAAAGAAAAAGGGAAATTAAATGTTATTTAAAACCTATTTTCAGATCTGTAGTGAAAACACAAATCATAAAGAACCCTAAGCAAACCACCTTATAATCAATTGAAATTTCATATACTTTTATTAGGGGTAAAATCGCTCCCCAAATAAAATTAAGGTTTTATTTTGATATTGTTTGCTTGAGGTTTCAATTCGGGGTTTAATTTTACCGTAAACTGATCATACACAAGTTTTTGATACCTAGGTATAGAAGAACAACCTATAAACTAAGATATGTTGTTTTTTGGTATGAAGGTTATTGCATATTAAAGTTGAATAGAAGGCATGCTAAATAGATTGAATTCATAGAAACTTTTCCTTACATAATCAAGTATAAACAAAGTAAGGAAAATATAGTGGCTGATGCACTTTCACGCAACATGTTCTTTTAAACACTATGAAAACTAGATTGCTATGCTTTGAACATGTGAAGAAATTATATGCTAATGATTCTAACTTTGCCGAGACTTACAAAGCATGTGGACATTTGGCTTTTAAAAATTTTATATGATGGATGATTACTTTTTTAAAGAGAATAGATTGTGTGTTCCTGCTAATTCTTTACGTGAATTACTTATTTGTGAAGCACATGAGGGTGATTTAATGGGTCACTTTGGGGTTGCTAAAAATTTAGATGTATTGCATGAACATTTTGATTGGCCAAAAATAAAAAGAGATGTGCAAAGAATATCTGAAAAATAAATTGCATGTTAAACATATAGCAATTAAAACAAAGAAGACAAAATTCGACATAGAAATAAAATGAAACAAAATACTTAGGGATGAAATTGAAAAGAAATTCAAATAAAAAAATGATAAAAAAAAATAACAATCAAAAGAATAAGGACCAAACTTAATATAAAAATTAAATGGAATCAAATGCTAAGGGATAAAATCAAATAAATAAATCAATCTAAAAATAAATAAATAACAATAAAAAAATA
>Ga0307517_10004580_pt1 | contig 21194 bp, 15 predicted proteins | sample 23_EM_MG_FD_194515 | JGI IMG/M metagenome (GOLD analysis project Ga0307517, IMG submission 194515) | Populus trichocarpa ectomycorrhiza microbial communities from riparian zone in the Pacific Northwest, United States - 23_EM | ecosystem: Host-associated > Plants > Roots > Unclassified | place...
GATTGTTTGCAACGGCAGCATTTTAGATGTATTGATCTTACCACATTTTTCTGCAAGAGAAGTCTGATTGAACAAATCTGGTCGTTTTGATTATAAGAGAGATTAGTGAAAGTATTAGAAAACTTGTTGACGTTGAATGTCTCATGCCTCGTGGATATATTTACGGACTGGACAGACAAGATATAACCTGCAAAGAAATCCATATATATCATGCATATAGTTTAACAAAAAAAATATATATATAATTTTAGATTTAATTGTTGAATCGAGTTGAAATTTTACTAAATTATTTTACAAGTTTTATTTTATTAAGGGATCGACCACCAGCAAAGTCTGGAATGCATTTAAATATAAAATGTTGTTTTTGTTTTTTAAAAATATTTTTTTATTTAATTTTAGATCCTAATTATTTTTTCTACTTAACTTTATATTCTTCTTGTTATGTTGATTTATACCTTCGTATAATGTGTTATTTTTTTTATCACATAAAAATACCTTAATTACTTTCTATCCATCCTATGCATTGCCTCAAGCTCAATTTAGTAACAAAATTTGTTCATAAGCATGAATGATCAATTACTCTCGCTCAGGTTAGGTGTACGGTTCCTGTCATGCAAAATTCTGAGACAATACACAGGAGGCTGGACAAGCCGCACTGGTTTGCTCCCCACACTTCATCTTGGATTTTGCATTGGTCTGCTTATGGATGGCTTGCTTTAAGACTCCATGGTGAAGGAATTTAAGCACAGTTTTGTAATGCAGCGCAACATATACAAATTTTTATAAGAGTTTATTTTTTAAAAAAAAATTAATTTTGAAATATTTTTGAATTTCTTATATACTAATATCAAAAATTATTTTAATAAATTTCCAAGAAAAAATCACTTTAAAAACTAATTGTTATCAAACTTCAAACACTCTTCTAGTTTTTTATTTTAGTTCTTATCCGGGTATTCTCGTACCCTTTTAAAGAGTGAGACTAGTCATATTCGGAATTTGTGACTGTCTCTCAATAAATACGTTTTCTAAAAATCAAACTTTTATTTTTATTTTTACAAGAATATCTTAATGGCAAGATCAACCTTTTAAATACTCTCCTAGTTGCTATGTATGAAAAATGTCTCTTGGAAAACCCAATTAGACAGCTGGTAACCATTCATGACCATGCATTAAAGCAATTAATCATGTATTTTAAATTAAGAGAAGAAACTGCTATGTTAACAAGAAGATTCTTCTTCTGCATTAATGTTTTTTTTTTCTTTTGGAAAGAGATCTTTTCTTTTATGAAACAAATATCTTTATATTTCACAATAGACATGCTATCCTTTCCTGTTTTGAGTCCTTTCACACTTAATAGTAAAATCTTTACTTGCTAGATGGTCGATTTCAATCAAGACCTAGATTAATTTCGATTCAAAACTTGAATTGATTGGAGTTAAAAAAGAAATTCAATTAACTTGGTAAAATATTTGACTCGCTGGTCAAAACCCACTAACTTTTTTCTTGATGTTTTTTTAAAGAAATAATATTGTTTTAATTAAAAATAATAAATTGAAATTGACCCGTTTTAATTAAAAAAAAATTGAAATTGACCCGTTTTAATTAAAAAAAAATTGAAATTGACCCGTGATTTTGTCCTTACTCTATATCAGGTTTTACAATTATGCTTTGACAAGTTATAAACTAAAAGATAAAAAAGAAAAGTTATAGAAATATGTAATAGTGGGAGTTAATGCAGGTTCAACGCATAAAGTTAGGGATTTGCAACTTCTCAGGAAATATAGACCTGTCTCAATTGCAGTTACTCTATTTAACCCTGTCTTGCATGTCAAGTTTCATTCTCTCACAGTTTAAAATCCATGTTTCCAATTTTATTCCACAATGTACTCCCTATATAAACTTCTCTAGCTTCTGCCCTAAGGTTTGCTTCTATTTTTCAAGGGAGAAAGAGAGACTGGGGTTTTACAATGAGAGGGTCTGCATTCTTCCAGAGAGCCTTTAGAACTTTTCAAGAGCACCCTACTTTCTTTAAGCTGCTTATTGTCTCCACCGTCAGGTTACAAATCATAACATATTTTTTTATTTATTTGGGTTTATAATTGTTTGTGTTACTGTTTTTTTGTTTTTCTTTTTTTGGAGGATTTATATGTTCTTGAAGCTTTTTGACTAATTTGTACTGACAACACCGTTTTTCTTTCTTTAAAAAGTTTCTAAAAAGTGCGTTTCCATCATAAAAGCTGTCAGGCACCCTTATAGAGGTTGCGTTTGGTTAATGTCCAGGGAGATAAGTGATAGAGATATGTGTGGTTGGACCCTTGAGACTATCTTCGTGTCTCTTCTGTCTCAGGCTACCTTAAATACAGTAAAAACAATCACTGTGTTGAAAATTAACATGTCTATCCTAACTAGTGACTGCAGATCCAAAACTCTTGTTGGTGCATCAAGAAATGTACGCATATTTTTGTTTTATCTAAAAACTTTTTGTTGTGATGATGCATGTAATATACCATATGCAGTATTCCATGTGAGAACTTAGTAATAATGTTATTCGTTGCTGTTGTTTTCAACTTATATACCTTGATTCTCGAATTATTGCAGTGGTGGAGGTCTGTTAACGTTTTCTGATGCCAGTCCATTCCAAGGATTGATCACAGACTCATCTCAGAATGAAGGCAAGAAAAAGAAGGTGGTAGTTCTTGGAACTGGTTGGGCAGGCACAAGTTTTTTGAAAAACCTGAAGAGCTCTTCCTATGATGTTCAAGTCGTTTCTCCGAATAACTTCTTCGCGTTCACTCCTTTGTTACCGAGTGTAACTAATGGAACGGTGGAAGCTCGCAGCATAGTAGAGCCAATTCGCAATATTGTGAAAAAGGTTGGAAGCAATAATGACTGTTAAATGTACAAAGTGTTATGTTGGTTTTTTGAATTAGTGTTGCTGAGTTATGTTTCTTATTTTTTTCGTAATATTGCAGAAACCTTACAATGTTGAGTTCAAGGAAGCTGAATGTTATAAGATTGATCCAGTAAATAAGAAAGTTTATTGTCGTTCTAACCAATCCTCAACTTTGGATGGAATTGAAGAATTCACAGTTGATTATGATGTCTTGATATTGGCCATGGGAGCTCGTGTAAATACTTTCAACACCCCCGGTGTCGAGGAGCATGCTCATTTCCTGAAGGTATGTTCTGAATTATGAATTTGATTTGCTGCTTAACACCATTTAAAGAAAGTTTGAAATTAGCGGTGTCAGCTATAGCAAAATCCCGGAATTCTTGAATACTCTATCGAATAGCCTGGGAAGGAAATACTAAAGCCATGACTTGATCTCCTCACCCTGCAGGAAGTTGGAGACGCGCAGAGGCTTCGTAAGTCAATAATTGACTGTTACGAGCGTGCAAGCCTTCCGAGTGTAAGCGAAGAAGAGAAGAAGCGGGTGATGCATTTTGTAGTTGTTGGAGGTGGTCCAACAGGTGTGGAGTATGCTGCAGAGCTACACGACTTGGCATTTGATGATATGGCAAAGCTATATCCCTCAGCTAAAGACTACCTGAAAATAACCCTTCTTGAGGCTGGTGATCACATTTTGAACATGTAAGTTAGATCAGTTCTCTCTTAATTTGTTGAGTTCTGAAGTGTGATTATGACTGGTAATGACAAGTTTTTAATTGATTGATTCTTGCAGGTTTGACAAACGAATTACTACATTTGCTACCGAGAAATTCCAAAGAGATGGCATTGATGTAAAGACAGGATCAATGGTTGTAAAAGTGTCTGATAAGGATATTTCTACTAAGGAGAGAAAAACCGGTGAAATTGTTTCTGTACCATACGGAGTGGTCCTCTGGTCAACCGGCATTGCTACTCGTCCTGTTGTCAGGGATTTCATGAACCACATTGATCAGGTCTGTGGTTCCGCAACCATGAGCATCCTACTATTTCACCTTCATTTCTGAAATTTTACTCGTGAAAGACTTTTCAACTAAACTAACCATTGAGGATTGTTATTTGGGGACAGGCCAAAAGGCGTGTTCTGGCAACCGATGAATGGCTGAGGGTTGAAGGCTGCGAAGATGTATATGCTCTAGGTGACTGTGCGACTATAAATCAACGCAAAGTCATGGTATGTGAAAGTAAACATATTTAAAATCTCTGTATTATACACATTGCATAGTGTTTTCTGATGAAGTTTTCAGCTGACTTGATACAATAATGCCCTATGATTTAACAGGAAGATATAGCAGCAATATTCAGGAAGGCAGACAAGACCAACACTGGTACTCTAGATCTTAAAGACTTCAAAGAAGTTGTTGGCCACATCTGTGAGAGATACCCTCAAGTTGAGCTTTACTTGCAAAAGAACAAACTGAAAAGCTTTGATGCTTTACTGAAGAATGCTCAAGGAGATGACAAGAAACAAATAGATATCGAAATATTTAAGAAGGCTCTATCCGAAGTTGATTCTCAAATGAAAAGTCTCCCACCAACTGCTCAGGTAAAATATATTTTAGTTTTCACTTTTCTGTTGACATTATTCAACCATCTATAGTATTCATTTACATTATCGATCTTCATTTTCTTTTTATTTTATAGGTGGCTGCACAACAAGGAGAATACCTTGCAAAATGTTTCAACAGAAAGGAGCTTTGTGAAAAGAATCCTGAGGGTCCTCTGAGGTTCAGGGCTTCAGGCCGACACCAGTTTCATCCCTTCAGGTACAGTATATTCTCCCACCATTTTTCTTTCTTTTCATTCTTCATATGCTATGAATTACTCATTGTATGGAATTTATCTATTGTATAGAGGAGATCTAGGAAAGTAAAGGAATTTTTTTTATAAATGATGGAGTTGCTAAACGATTGAAAACGCAATATAGAATACTGAAACTTTAGTTATGAAATTTCAGGTACAGGCACTTTGGACAATTTGCTCCATTGGGTGGAGAGCAGACTGCAGCTCAACTTCCAGGAGATTGGGTTTCGATCGGACATAGCGCTCAGTGGCTCTGGTACTCAGTTTATGCAAGGTAATGATTCCCTCATATTCACATGTATTTGATTTATATCAGAATATTTTCATCACTTGACAGTTCTCCTCCTCTACTTACAGCAAGCTAGTTAGCTGGCGTACAAGAATGTTGGTGATATCTGACTGGTCGAGAAAGTTTATATTTGGAAGGGACTCCAGCAAAATCTGAGACAGCTCAGGACAGTATTTTCTACAACTATTCATGTCATATGACAATTAGACAACAGATTTTGTTCCAATTTTGTTTCAGTCCTCTACTTTATTTAGCCTTGTTTCTTCCAATACTTAGGATATTGGTTCTACCATAATCAGTATTACGAAAAGGCTTTATAAAAAGTTACAAGCTCACATTTTGAAGAAAACAACAATACTTTGATGCAACCATCAGAATGGAACAGCATGAATTGATAAGAAATTCATAAGAATGACTTGGTTAAAATGGAATTAGGATTCGCCAATATTCCTAAACAATCCGAAACTAAGGGCAAGTATTGTACCCAAAAGTTTTTTCCAGCAAAAGTTTTTCTGCTAAGAACTTATTTTTTAATGAAACAGTCAGGAAAAACACTAACAAACAAAGATAATTATGTGAGGTTTTGAGCTGAAGGTGGAATAAAATCTGCTAAGAATTGCCTGAGCATCAGTACTTGTTTTGCAAGATTCAAACTCCAGAACTCTCAGATTTGACTTGAATCTCTTCCGAATATTGACCTTCTAAGCCAGTCAGATACCACTAACACTCTCGTGCGCCAGCTGACTAGCTTACTGTAAGTAAAAAAAAAAAAAAATCAGATGATGGCAGTATGTTAACATTAGAGCAGGTATTTCTGAACCTGAATAAGAGTATTACCTTGTATACACCGCGTACCAGAGCCACTGAGTACTATAGCCAACGGAAATCCAATCTCCCGGAAGTTGAGCTGCAGTTTGCTCTCCTCCCAATGGAGCAAATTGTCCAAAATGCTTATACCTTGCATTGGATAATCGACAGATGTATCGGCATTCTCTCTAAAACTCTTCATTACAATATCAACAAACATAAACAAATGGTGTCTTTGACAGAGAAGACAGTGTCCTTGTTATGAAACCTTAAATTAGTCTCAAGTAAACAAGACTTTTGCACATGTTCATCTGGATATTAAAGCCTCTACAAAAAAGGCATTGGCAAGAAGAACTGATTCATGAAGGGCATTACTTATTACTTAAATTTTTCTTTTTGAGATGGACTACCCTTTAAATTGCCCTGTATATTTCATGGAAAATAGAGAAAGGAAGAACGTCTATTTTGTACCTAAATGGACGAAACCGATGGCAGCCTGTTCCCCTAAATCTCATAGGACCTTCAGGATACTTTTCACATTGCTCCATACGATTAAAACAGCTTGCAAGGTATTCACCTTGCTGTGCTGCAACCTTAAAATTTCAAAAAAGAAAAAAACAGTAACTCAAAAGAGCATTGTTAGCTGGTTGAAAGAAGGAATGAAAGAAGGGGAAAAAATTGAAATTACTTGAGCTGTTGCAGGAAGATTTTTCATTTGAGAATCTACTTCATGTAGAGCATTCTTGAATGTTTCAATATCTATCAGTTTGTTGTCATTCCCTTGAGCACTTTTTAGTAAAGCATCAAAGGTTTTCAATTTTTTCTTTTCCATATAAATCTGCACTTGAGGATACCTTTCGCTGATGTGGTCAACAACATCTTTAAAATCTTTGAGATCTAAGGTACCAGAGTTATTCTTGTCTGCCTTGCTGAATATTACTGCTATATCTTCCTGATAGTGAACAGGAGAGAAAAATGAAATTTATTGAGCTCGTCGGCCGATAACCTACAATAGCATACTGACAGGGCACCTTCTAACAAGATACGCCAAAGCTGGCCTAAGGATACACTTACTGTTAGAACAATGAGAATAGTATGAAAATTGTCGATAGAAAGAGCTAAGTGCTAGTTAGAACATATAAAAACTGAAAGGCCTCGTATCCTATCTAAATTCATTTACCATGACTTTCCGTTGATTTATCGTGGCACAGTCACCAAGAGCATACACACCATCACACCCTTCAACCCTTAGCCACTCATCTGTAGCTAAAACACGCCTGTTACCCTGAGATCAAAGAAATTTAACCCTAATGGAATATCCTATCACGCATTGCTGTGAAGTGTAGGGAAATATGGAGATGTAAATGGTTGTGAGGAAACAGACCTGACCAATTTGCTTCATAAAATCCATAATGACAGGACGAGTTGCAATGCCGGTTGACCAGAGAACCATTCCATAAGGTATTGAAATAGTCTGGCCAGTTTTTATCTCTTTAGTAGAGATATGCTTGTCAGAAACTTTTATGACCATTGAACCTGTCTTTACATCAATTCCATCTCTTTCGAACTTCTCAGTAGCAAATTTAGTAATTCTGCTGTCAAACCTGTAAGAAACAAGTAAGCAAGGCTCAGATGTTAATTGATTCTTAATTTCAAAAATCACCATTTGACAGTTGAACCTTCTTTTCTTGGATATGATATATTCAGAGATGTACAACACCTCTTTATCCGCATTTTGAGTGCCAAACTAATCGATTCCGGTCGTCTGTGTGTCTAGATTTCATTAGCTATGATATAGTGTATAAAAATGCTGCACGTAATTATTCCAAATACTTTCAACAAAATGGAGTTGGATTGAAACCTACAACAAAAGGCTAAGACCAGATTCCTGCAGAAAATGGTGTATCCATCTTCCATATTCGAGGACCATCAAACAGGTATAAACAAAGCAAGAGATATTACCAACTGATAGTGATTGTCTTTGAACGCAGAAAACATAACCACAATCATGCTTTAGACCCCGCCAGACTAATTTCTTACTGAAGTGATCTGCCTTACATGTTCAAAATGTGTATTCAAGGACCATTAAACAGGTATAAACACAGCAAGAGCTATTACCAACTGACAGTGATTGTCATTGACAAACGCAGAAAATATAACCATAATCATGCCTTAGACCCCACCAGACTAATTTCTTTCTGAAGTGATCTGCCTTACATGTTCAAAATGTGATCGCCTGCCTCAAGAAGTGTAATTCTCAGGTAATCTTTGATTGAAGGATATAGTTTAGCTAAATCATCATGTGCAAAGTCATGAAGTTCTGCAGCATATTCCACACCAGATGGGCCACCACCGACAACTACAAAATGCATAATGCGCTTCCTCTCTTCTTCGCTTATACTCGGAAGGCTTGCACGTTCATAACAATCAATTATTGACCTACGGATGTTCTGAGCATCTTCAATTTCCTGCATGATGAACTCGACAAGTTTAGGTTAGGAAAAAATAATTTTAATAATCTAATTGTTTTAACATAATGCTCAGAAGGTGAAAAATTCTACGCATAGCTACCAAGTCATATAAACTCATCATGATATTCAATTTACCTTCAAGAAGTGAGCATGTTCCTCAACACCAGGGGTGTTGAAAGTATTTGATTTAGCTCCCATGGCCACAATCAAGACATCATAATCCATTGTGAATTCTTCATTCCCTCCTAAAGTTTTGCCTTGATCAGTACTTCTGCAATAAATTTTCTTCTGTACTGGATCAATCTTATAACATTCAGCCTCCTTGAATCCAACTCCAAATGGTTTCTGCAAGATACAGAAATAACGTTATGTATATGTTGTTTTCCATTTTCCAACACATGTGTGCAGCTCCAAAGCAGCATTTAATCCATGTTAATAGGATCATCACAATTCTTATAATTTCTCCTCTTCGATTCTTTCATGCTGCGAATTCTAGACATTAAAAGAAGCCTTCAACATAATATTTCACTTTAATTCATGTAATTCTGAATGGAGTATGTGCACAAGATTCCAATGCAACAGCAAGTACACTACTCTATGATTTACATTCTCATACCTTCCTTGCAATATTGCGAATTGGTTCAACAATGCTGCGTCCTTCGACTGTTCCATTTGTAACACTTGGTAACAATGGAGTAAACGCAAAATAGTTACGCGGTGAAACTATATGAACATCATATGAAGAACTCTTCAAGTTTTTCAAGAAACTGACGCCAGCCCAGCCAGTTCCAAGTACCACCACCTTCTTTTTCTTGCCATCTCCTTCAGCATAACTTTGGAATGCGTTGGCATCAGAAAATGCCAGTAGACCTCCACCGCTAGCAAGTCAAATTGAAGAGCACATGAACAAAGAGTCATTATGTATGCAAAGTCTCCAAATTATTGTTAAAAAAACCATGAAGCATGTGAAATAAAAAGGAGAAGAAAAACCATATTCAATCTGTAACATACTCCATAGCTTAATTCATCCATAAATTCCATCTTTTTTCCTAGCTTACTTCTTTTATGTTAATTATGCAATGTTCTGCTCCTTTTTCTTTTCTTTCCTTTACTTTTCCAGCCATAGATATACCTTGTTAAGGGAACAACCACATACTAAGGTCAAAAACTCTTCAGAAACACATCTCTTAGATCAAAACTCAACAAGATCAAAGAGAACAAAACAAAAACAGATAGGAAAAAAAGTTAAGAAAAGGTAGCCCAGATGATAACCTGACAGAGGAGATGACAAGAATCTTAGACACTGTAGAGTGATCATTAAAAGCTCGAAGAGCTCTCTCAAAGAATGTATAGTACCCTCTCATTGTAAAACCAAACTTTTGTTGCCTCTCTAAACAAAAACTAATGAAACAGTTCTTTCAATCTTGTTTTTCTGTTGCAAAGGAAGAATAAATCCAAGAGCAGATTCTAATGAGAAGTTTACGGATCAAAAATTTGGAGCTATTAATACGTAGTGTTTCTGTGTCACACTCACAGAACCATACCTTCCTCTAGCTAACAGTTTGGTCCCCTTTTTTAAGAGGGGTAACATATGATTTTAATATTTTTTTTGTTTTTCATCCCGGTTGATTCTAGGAAATCCTCGTACCAACTTATATGTAAAAAATTTATGTCTCTGTTTCCGCAAAAATCATCTATCATGAAACTAGAAAATGGAAAAGAAAATGTATTATCCCTTCACAATTTTGGGATAGAACCTTTATCCACAAAGTGAGGAGCATACTTACTTGCCAACCACATGGTATTTAATATTATTGACAAAAATGTTACTAATATTTAAGTTTATGGTAATTTTAGAAAGAAAAAATTGTTAATTTTGATACTCTTTTAGCAGGAAAACAGGATCTCCTTGTTGCAAGCTTTATTAATTTTAGACACATTATATACCACCATGACCTCACCACAGAGGAAATTACCAGCAGGCATTTGACCAGATCCTAATTTATCTCATTTCAAAATGCCAAGCACTCTTTTTCATGTACATTAGATGAGTAATATTATTTCCCATATCATTCCCCTAAGATCTCACCCCATGATCCCATATTTTCAACCCTTAATTTTTATTTTTATTTTCTTGAGGTGATTTCAAAGGTGTTCTAAAAACCATCCCTTAGTAGGTTAATTCACAATTTTTTTTTTAATTTTTTTTCAAAACAATATTATTTTAAAAAAAATACATCATTTAAAAAAATTACTTGAATCTTGCTCACAAGATAAAACTACATGCCTGGTTTAGAAACCTGGCTGGGTCCAAGCCTCGAGTGGTTTCAGAACACTAGGTAATTCAAAGATATAGCAGCAGCCTTGGACAAGATACATCATAACACAAAACTGAAGACATCAAGAAAATACAAGTCTAAGCCCTGTAAAGTTTGGAACTTCTTTGCGGGAGCATGAGCATTTTTACATGGTCGTGTAAATCAACGTAAGACTTCCATACAAGAAAGAATACTTGTCAGCCATATACAGCATCAGGTTACCAAGAAATCTGTTGCTCTCCATGCTATTTCACACCTGGTATACTAGTAAATGGTAACAGTGTCTCAATTTTACATACCAAAGGAGAGTACATAGACACAAATTTGAAAGGGAAAAACGGAAATCATATATATTTATGCACGGTAGGTGGAAATGCTGCGATTGAGTTGTGGGAAAACCAGTGACTTTGGGATAGTTTATAGAAGACGCCATTTGTTGTCTCAAATACGGCTTGAATCTCTTCCAAAAATGAATCTCCGAGTCCAATCAGATACCAACAGCACTCTTGTTCGCCAGCTCACTTGTTTGCTGAATGAAAGAAAAGGTTACAGTCAAATTCATGAATGTGGAGACTAAATGCTCACTCAAAGAGCTAGCAAATCTTGAACTCTAAGAGTAGCTAATAATCACCTTGCATATACAGAATACCAGAGCCACTGTGTGCTGCGACCAATGGAAACCCAGTCTCCGGGCAGTTCAGCGGCAGCCTGCTCTCCTCCCAAAGGAGCAAACTGCCCAAGATGCTTGTACCTTGCATTCCAAAATGTCAGCATCTTGGAAGTTAGAAACATGAAGATGGAAAGGAGGCTTGATACAAGTATAATAAAAACTGGTTCATAATGTTCTTATATAGATATTGTAACAGCTCAATAGGAAAAAAGATGAGCACTTCAAAGATAGATAGCATACCGAAATGGAACGAATGCATGACGCCCAGAACCTACAAAACGCCGAGGACCTTCAGGATTATCTTTGCAGTGTTCTCTACGATTGAAACACCTAGAAAGATAAGCACCTTGTTGAGCAGCAACCTGAAAAAAAAAAAGTATGTAAAGAAATTCTTGAATCATATTTTGAAGAGAGGAAAAAAAAAAAAGACTGGCATCAAAACGTACAATAGTAGATGCAAGAAAAATACCTGTGCAGTTGCAGGCAGACTTTTGGCCTGTGAATCCACTTGAGCAAGGGCTAGTTTAAAACCTTCAATATCAACTTCTTTTATGTCTTTTCCCTCGGGATCTTTCATCAAATCTTTCACATCTCTCAGATGCTTGTTCTTCAAATAGAGTTCCAGTTGGGGATACCTTACAAGGATATCATCTACCACATCTTGGAATTCTTGAACAGTCAAGGTACCAGAATTGTCTTTGTCTGCAGCTTTAAATATGGATGCAATATCCTCCTAAAGCAGAATGGCATTGCATCATATTCAAATCTTGTCCAAAATTTCACAAATTTATACAATTATATAAAAACCAAGAATTTGAAGCAAACATGAAATGGATGAGGAAATAAAAAGGTAAATGAATTGATAGTGAAGACAAAAAAAAAGCTGATAAAGGCATTCAGTTTGTCCATGAAAGGTGATTCAAGTATTTCAATTTCTCTTTAAAAATGAGAAATATTAAAAACATTGGCACGCCTCCCTTATTCAGCAACAAAACACCAGTATTCAATAATTAACGTGATCTACATATGGTATTCTAATGCAAAGGCTTATTTGGGAGTCCAACAGTTAATTTGATTGATCACAATTCTGTATGTTCCACTTACTTAAGAAGTTCCCAAGGAATTCATTAGAGGAATGTTTCCAATAAAAATTGTTTGTTCTTGCATATCCCTATTGTTTTTCCAAATTAATCCCACAGATACATATAATTCACAAGATATGTGAGTGAATATACAGCATCTCTTTCTGGAATATGTAATATCATAAAAACTAGTAGAAAAAAAGTTCAGTGCACAAATTCATGAAGAGACTCAACATTCCAGCAAAAGAATTGCATATATTGGAGATCAGAGAAGCACAACTTGTTGCTATCTCTGCTTATTTTCTGTATTTCAAAGAAGCAAAGGTCTCTTGTTTATATAAACATGCGCACCTAATCCTAACATTTTGCCATCTGTACACTATTCTGATGCAAGTTTTCCATGATTTAGGTTATCAAACTCGATTAACAGAAAAAACAAAGAACAAATCCCAGGATGTATAGGCTGAATCTGCAGCTATTAAAGCATTTCATGATGCAAAATGTCCCCAAGATAAATAAACTAGGCATCTCTTAAGAATTAAATTGACAGGCTAAAGGATTCACCTACCATGATCTTACGCTGATCTATTGTGGCGCAATCACCAAGTGCATATACATTTTCACATTCCTTTACTCGCAGCCATTCATTAGTTGCAAGAACACGTCTGTTAGCCTGCATATGAAACAAAGTTTAAAGTGTAATTAATAGAGTAAGAACAACCATGTAGTCTGACAACTCTGAAAATCTCAAAATAACAGCATGAGCTTGATGCCACTTTACATATTTAAAAACTTGGATCTTAAGTGACTCGGTAGAACAACCTTCATTCATAAGCGAGCATTGTCATAATAGAGTTAGAATCTGCTATATGCAACGAACCTGCCCAATTTGCTCCATGAAGTCCTTCACAACTGGGCGAGTGCTGATACCAGTAGACCATACTACCAGTCCATGTGGTATAGATGTAATCTCACCCTTGGATTTGACCTTCATGGTAATTTCTTTATCAGAAACACTGAGAACTCTACATCCTGTCTGAACTTCAATACAATCTCTTTGAAACTTCTTCTCAGCAAATGTACTAATTCTCTCATCAAACCTACAAAGGCAGAGTATAGTAGCTGCTTAGTTTTCAAATTTTCTTCTTGCCCATTTGCTGAGATGCATTTTATAAGCAAAGATGAAGCCATCATATCAGCAATAAACATACTTCTTTATAAGGAACATGAGGCCAGTTATATGCAGTAATAGTTCCAGTGGCACAATGATGATGAATATGAGAACATCTCACCAGAACTGATAGTTTGGCATTCCACTGACTTATGCTCAGAAGCATTATAAATGTAGATCGTGAAAGCTAAAACCTTACATGTTTAAAATATGATCTCCAGACTGGATCAAGGTTATTTTCACTAGATCTTTAACCATAGGATAGACATTGACTAAATCTTCCTGGATAAAGTCATGCAGCTCGGCAGCAAACTCCACTCCAGTGGGACCTCCTCCAACAACTACAAAATGAAGGTTAGTTCTTCGCTCTTCTTCAGTCAGGCCAGGGATGGAAGCCTTTTCAAAACAATCAATCACACTTCTGCGGAGCTTCTGTGCATCCTCCAATTCCTGAAAAGGTCAGTTTCTCCCTTTATAGAAAGAAAAGCCCAAAACCTCGTGGAAGATTGCTGAGTAGTAGATATTATATGAGGATTACAGTGTTACCTTAACTCCACCCTATATAATTAAAATGACCCTACCTTCAGAAAATGGCAGTTCTCCGTGACACCAGGGGTGTTAAAAGTGTTTACTTGGGCTCCTATCGCTACCACCAAGTAGTCGTATTCCAGGGAAAAATCTTCAGCACCAATCACGTTGTTCTCAAAGTGAGACTTACAGAAAACCTTGTTTTTTGCAGCATCAATCTTGACACATTCTGCCTCGAAAAATTGAATTTCCCCATTTCTCTATCAGAATAAAATGGAAATTCTATAAGAAAATAAACATGTAAACATAGTGATCTGTACAAAGTGCAGTCATATGTTTATATTCATGAATGTGAGTATGAGGTATTTTTGTGTGAGTGTGTGTGCACCCATGAAATCGTTCAAAATTTATCACATGATTAAATATGGGTTCTTGTTATCTTCCTTTACCTTCTTTATAATATTCCTCACTGGCTCTACAATGCTCCGAGCTTCAACTGTACCACAGGTCACACTAGGCAACAGAGGGGTGAATGCAAAATAATTGCGGGGTGAAACAACCTGAACGTCATATGAAGAAACATCCAGATCTTTAAGGAAACTAGTACCCGCCCACCCTGTTCCCAGAACCACCACTCTCTTCTTCTTCCACTCATTCTGATTAAGCTCAGCAGCAGGCGCAGCCGTTTCTGATTGCGAATCAGCATATGCCACTAGACCTCCACTACTGTAATAGACCTCAAGTTAGCAGACATATTTGTTAGAGAATGACTGGTAGAATTCGTGAAATTGTAAGTTCATAGTTAATGCAAAATCTATGTGGATTAAAGCAAAAGAAAAAACTTGTAATGAATCCAGAAAATTATCTTTTCAGGGACCTTAACTGCTAGTCTCCTGCTTTAGAATAGGTAAAGAAAATGATAAGCTATTCGGAGAACTAGGTTCAAACATGGCAGGCGTCATTCAACTAGAATGAGGCCAAGTTCAAAACAAAAAACAAATCAACTATAAACAATGGGAGTTGACTAGTATAAGATTGTTCAACCTAATTTGACAGTATCATTTACCCTTATATGTGTGCGTGTGTGTGTCAAAAAAATTGACAAATCATATTGTTAGCTTTCACTTGGTGCCGTATTCTGTTAAAATCATTTGTTAAGGGCACCATTGGGCATCTTAAATGCTCCATTTTGTGAAATGTAGCTATTGATACCATGGAAGCACTCAATTCTGGGAATGTAGCATTTTGCAAATTTAGTTCCAAAACTCTGCAAAAAACATGATACATTGCTATCAATTCAACATATAAAACGAATTCTCACACAAATATTCGGTCAAATTTGATATTTCAAACCCATTGACTTCCTTTCACGTTACAACATCATGAATTTCACTTGCTTCAGAGAGGGAAAAGGTCACAAATTATACTAATGCATCTAAAATTTTCCATTTTGATCGATAAACCCCACATCAAATTCCTTCCTTGGATCCTGTCACGCTAAAAAACCTCACTAATCAAATCAAGAAAAAAAAGTAAACAATCAAATAAATAACTTACATTGACATCAAGAAACTACATTCAGCAACAACCTAGCTATGTTAAGATCATAAATCAAAAGGGACAAAAAACGTTGACCTTTAGAAAATCAAACCCGTTAAAAGAAGGAGAAATTCAAAGATTCGAGACCCTTTTGTTTGCTAAGTAATCTAGTTTTCTTTAAGAAAAAAGAATGAACCCAGATTGCAAATTTTTTCCCTTTTTCATAAAAGATATAAACTTTATGCTTTTTCTCAGCAACCAAAAAGATAAACAGTGTTCCTTTCACACATTCCAATTGAACAACTTGAAAGGGTCTGTCTGTTTAATAAAAGCTACTAAAAGAACTAAAGAGATCTTTAAAAATTCACGTTTTTTCACTTTTCTTTGAAGAAGTGAAGAAAAGAAACACTAGAAAAAAGGAGTACATAACCAACCTGAGAGTGAAGAGAACAAGAAGCTTAGAAGAAGCAGGATAGCCATGGAGAGCTCTTGAAGCTCTGTTGATGAAGGACATAATCGTCATTTCCTGAAAAATATCTCAAATTCAAGAGGGTCTTGACTCTCGAGGGAGAAGAGAGCTGACACTCAGACACAGCACTGAATAGTGCCTGCTAATTATCCGTAGAGAGTGCTTGGGAGACAGACGAATGCAATCGCTTGGCCTTATGCAATGATAGCATAACACATGTACATTTTTACTTAGCACACCTTCTAAAAAGATGGAGGGAATATCGGGTATTACTTGTGATGAAATTAAAATTTTCACGATCCTTTTTTTTTTTTTTTCCTTTTTGTTTCAGGTTTTTTTATTTAGGTATGATCAAGATTAACTTCTTATAGATGATTTTATTACTTTGTTATTGTTTAGAAATAGAGGATACGAAAATAGTAAGATAAAAAAATACATGTTTCTTTATATTTTAAAAATATTTAAATTCACTCAAAAATTATTTTAAATACAAAATACAAGAATAATTCCTATAAACATATACCATAATATTTATATTTTCAAACTCCAGCATTATCTTCTATTTCAACCAGAAATAATATATGAATAAACCAAATTTATTTTTAGTTACAATCTTAAGTCAAGCTTTTAGAAAAAAAAGGGGAGACTTTTTGAACTTTCATGTTCAAAACCAGTTAGAATAATAAAAGTAAAGATTTTAATGGTGTTTGGTATTACAGTTTAATTATATTTTTAAAAATTTTGAATTTTTTTTAGTTTTAAATTATTTTTTATTTTAAAATATTAATATAAAAAAATATTTTAACATAAAACACTTTAAAAAAAAAAAAAAAACTATTTCTATCGCTATGACACTTTATATATCTGTCTTATCCTTTACCATATAATCAAATGTCACTGATCTGCCACATGGGCAATAAAAAAAAAGCAAATGTGACTTGTCCTTTGCTTTGTAGTCTGGTTATTAATGTCGGCAATGGACACCTTCTTCCAAAAAAAAAAATGAGAAATTGAGCGTGTGATTTAGTAACTTCCTCTTTGAATACCTAACTTACACAATCCAAGCAAAAGTTATTATTTATATATATAAAGTGTTTGTTTTATTAAAAAAAAAATCAAATTATATTTCGTATAAAAAGTAATCAATTATGACTTTTAATTTATCTTTAATATATATTTTTTTTTGTTAAAATTAAGTGATGCATACTATGATTATTAAGTGTCACTTCTAGCTTGAATTAAATTTTTTTAAAAATATTTTATGAATTAATCTGATCGATTCGATGAATCAATCATTATTCAGTAAGAAACCAAGAATTTTTTAAAATAATATAGTTTTAATTTAAAAAAATAATTCAAATTAATTTAGATTAATTCGATCAACATGTAACCCGAGACTGTGACTAGCTAAAGTTTATTGACCTTTTCAATTGTTTCTAATGGCCTTCTCAAGTCGTGCTTATCCGATAAGTTATGATTGTTGTTTAATAAGTAGAATTTAATATATGCTTGTGAATATGAACAAGTTGAATCCATTAAATTATATTTTGCAGTAAATAGATTAAAATTCGTAAACTAATAAACAATTATGATAAATTACCACAAGCAAATATACTGTATTTTTTTTATTAGGGTAAAAATAAATGGATCATTGGTCGTTAAGACACAGAGTCATCATTAGATCAACGTACCAATAAAGAATTCTGACCGAATATTATCCAGTGAACACAAAGCCAAATCCTTATCCTGTCTGAAATTCTGAATAGCCGACAAAACAAATACGAGGGTACAGAGAAAAACAAATACTTAAGAGGCATAATCCGACGGAGGATAGAATAAAAGGGGACAAAAGAAGTATTTTTAAATTCCATGCAAATCAAACTTGGTTGATAGAGACAGTTTTATATTAAATTAAATTAAATGAGAATTTAACATATTAATCTAATGAGTTAAGACTTGATCATTAGTTAAAGTTTAGTCTTACTTTTAAAAAAATTATTTTAAATTATTTTAAAAAAACATTAAAACAATATTATTTTGAATTTATTAAAATCAACTCAAATTAATTTATCCAACTTATAACCATGATTCTTGACCGTATCATGAGTCATGCTAGATTTAATAGACTAAGATAGAAAGTGCAAGCACATATTATAAATATATGTATGGGGTGGGAATTCACTATGCAAAATACATTGTGAATCCCCTTACATGGCATAATAGACAGATTGTTCACAGTGTCTTTTTCTCCCTTTTGGCCCTTACTAGACCAAATTGCAGGTTAATTTGCTGGGGAAGGGTGAGATTGAAATACGGGTACTGAAGTGAAAATATTGAGGGGATAAGTGACTTTGACATAGTTTGGGTGAAATATTTATTATAGTTCCCAGACTTTTTAAATTATAAATTTTGGTCCCTTCACTTTCCAAAATATAAGGGAAAATCAATTTTGATTCAAAACTTTATTATTATTATTTTTATTTTGTGGTTTCTAGTTTGAAAGAGAGGTGAAAGAAAGCCACTGGAATCTAGCACTGGAGAGAGAAATTTATGTTGACAACTATTTCGACCAAAAAAAAGGTCAATAATTGTGTCAAATTGTTTCATTTAATGAGAGGAGTTCATATCGAGTGTTTTTTTTTTACCTTGAAATTGCTTAGAAAAACATACATAAGTTCGGTAAGAGTTTTGGTTTCGGATTGATTTTCAAGTTTTGAGATGGTTTTTTGTGTTTTTTAAGACCGTAAACAGGTTTATCAAATTGCCTAGTATGTTTTTCTAGGTTTTTTTGTCAAGATGAGTTTTTTTATATAAAAAAAAACTTATGTCTTAATTTTCCAGTCACTATAGTGGCTGAAAACTAAGCAATATCAAACAAACGCGTTATGTGTCTTATATTTTTTTCAGAACATTTTGGGATGGACACCATTCCCCACCTAAAATATATAAAAACAATTAGGGATCCAAGCACGCGAGTCTACCCTAGCCGGCCCACGTACAAGCCCTTACTTTATGGGTCAGGCATGCTAGCCTATCATTTTTCCTTTTTGAAAATATTTTTTTTCTAAATTAATGTCTTTTTATATGTATTTGTTTTCAAAATAATTTTAAAATTTATATTTAAATTAAAACACCTTTGCTCTTTTATTTTTTTATTTAGTCTCTTTTAAATAGTAATTATTTTTTAGTTATTTTATATGCATTTATTTTTTTAAGAGGTTGTTCTAATCACCTATATTTTTTTAATGTTTTATATAAATAAAAGTTATTTTCAAACATAAAAAATATTTATTTTTGGATAATATTTTTAATATGTGTAACTTTACATGATACTTTTATTTCTTTTATTTTATTTAATCAATTTCATGAGTGTTTATTTTTATTATCATTTGATTAAATAAACAAATTATGAAAAAAAATTGCGAGATCAAATATCTTGGTCTATATCTGTTCCTCAATTTTTTATCTTTATTTATTATTAATGAATTTTTATTTATTTATTAATATGCATAGTTCTCAATTTATTTGATTAGATATATATATTAATTTTTGGATTATCACTTGGGATATTTTTATAAAAAGAAAAATGCTTTAAAAAATATTTATGGTTTTTAGAAAAAAAAAATTAATTTATGGTAAAATATGGGTAAAATAGCTAGTCGAACATAAATCCATAAGAATTAAGATCTAAGAATAATATAATTACTCGAGAAAAAAAAAAGAATAATAATATTACGAAGAAGATAAAGGAATGAGAACGATCTCTTTAAAGTGCGAACATTAGAAATTGCAATTAACACGATTTATTGCAATCCAAATAAAATAAAATAAAATAAAAAACCTTCAGGTCTCCATCAACACTAATCATGCCATTTTACGAGATGTCCTGCCGTGGACCCATGGTGGGGGCACATGATTTAACGGGGCACAATTTGCATGATTTAACTTGTTTAGAAAAATGTTGTGTTTGAATTAATTTTTTAAAGTATTTTTTTATTCAAAAATAAATTAAAATAATATATCTTTTATTTCTTAAAATTTAATCAAAACTATACAAAATCATAAAAAAATTCAAAATTATTTTTTAAATGCCAAAACAAACACATTCAAATCTAGCTGAGTTCAAGAGTTGACTTAAAACTCGCCACTCAAAATTTGCCTAGATAGTTTATTAATTAAGATTTTAACTTAGCAAGATTCATTCAACTTGATCATATTATTAAAGAATCGAGTGCTCTGATAAAACTTGATCTACATCCATCGAAGTCCGGGTAAGTCAATATTTATTTTTTTGTACTTTACATATTCAAAAACCCAATATATTCATTTGGCTATAAAAAAATTGTAGTTGTTATCGTATGTGTATTTAAGACTTTAAATTTAATTTATAATTTGGATATGTGAATTATATTTCAACCATGTTATTTGTATTTTTTTAAAAAAAAATTAACTAAAAAATATGTTAAAATTAAGGTTAAAGGTTATATTAAAATTGAGACATGTTTAAATGTTGTTTGATAAATTATTTTTATTTTAGCATGTTATTGATTCACCGAGTTAGTGTCTGGTTGGGAGTGTAGTTGCGATTGTTTTTCAAAATGCTTTTCATGCTGAAATGCATCAAAATAATATTTTTTTTTAATTTTTAAAATTATTTTTGAGAACAGCATATCAAAACGATCCAAAACATATATAAAAAATAATTTTTAACAAAAAATAAATAAATTTTATAGAACACGGTTTGCACCGTGTTTTTAAACAGTGTTTTAATCTCACGTGGTAATTATCCAAATACTTAGATTATTTTTTAAATCATTTCTTTTAATTTCGAACATCGATTGGGATACTCACCGTTATGGAGGTGACTATATGCTTGAACAAGCCTTTGAATTTTCAAAATACAAAGGAAAATCTTGGAAGGGACAAATAGAAACTGCCAACATGCAAATATAGAATGCTTCACCTCAAGCCCATGCTTTAACATTCATGGCACCTTTTTATTTTTGTGTTCTTAATTGTATTTAAAAGTGTTTCAAAAATATATCTGTCTTTAAAAAAATATTAAATTGATATTTTTATAATATATTTTTATATAATTTC
>Ga0307517_10004581_pt1 | contig 21192 bp, 9 predicted proteins | sample 23_EM_MG_FD_194515 | JGI IMG/M metagenome (GOLD analysis project Ga0307517, IMG submission 194515) | Populus trichocarpa ectomycorrhiza microbial communities from riparian zone in the Pacific Northwest, United States - 23_EM | ecosystem: Host-associated > Plants > Roots > Unclassified | place...
ACGAGGGACTACATCTAATTATGTAATATAAAGCATCGACATTAATTTTTTAGGCCAGCTTCGAATCTTAAAAACAGCTTCTTAACTATTTGATTCTACTCTCTCTTTACTTCTCTGTGTGTGTGTGTGCGTGTGTTTTTTCCTGGGAGTTCGACGTATGTGAAAAGGCCCACCGCTACATATGGGCTGGTTCGGATCACATTTCAGTGTCGGAGTTTGGAATATTTTTACTGATAGAAGCGCCGACTAGGTTCTGCCAAACTCCCTTCATGTCAATGGTCCAACGACTATAAATGTTGTTAATGTCAGGACTTTTCACTTCAATATTATTAATTCAAACTCCAAGAAAAAAAATATTAAAGCTCTTAGAAAACAATACGTTCTGGGTTAAGTTCAGTAGCAATGGCGTCACTGCTTACGTAAAAATATTAGATTAATGTTCTTGACATATAACACAATCCCTATATAGTATGTGCAAGTAGAGTTCTATGAACGTTTCCTGTACTCAACTGTATTAAATAATCAATCGGTTATAAAGTAGAAGATTCCTTGGATTGAGATCTTCTTGGTTCATTTTAGACGGGCATATATGTTGGATTGTAGCGTGCGCATGTGCATACTGGAGACTGTTTAAGCTCCTTTTGAGTAAATTACTCTGTGATACACTGAAGGAAAGGGGGGGAAAACTAATGATATTGTCACCGATCCACTCATACCCGCGAAGTTCCCTCGTCATCTAAAACATTTACCTTCGAAAGGATTGCTTTGGAATAAGACCAAGAAGCTTGTATATATGCTATAAAATCCGATCGACGAACCAACAATGGCAGGCATCTTTTCACATCAGGTGCATTCAGCAATATCAATAATGATTCTGACAAATCTTGAGCTAAACTAAACGGCAATTATCACCTTCATGTTCATGTGCTGACATGATTTATCAATATATATAACGTAAAGAACCGTTGCTTATATTCTTGCTCCACATATTGCACAGATTGATAAACACTAGCACAGAAAAAAATGTCAAAATCAGAGACTGATGCGCCTCCTATGGTTGGTGGAGATGGCACTTGCAGCTATTACAAGAACTCCTACTTGCAGGTAGTGTTAAGTTGCTGATTAACCCATGTATTTAGTACTTTCATCATATTTCTTTTACTTGTTAACACCTATCATATATTTCCAAGGTGTTTTATGATGCAACTTAAGACTTGTGATGTTCAATATCTTGCATCTTCCGAACATTTATACATATGGCCTTATCCTGCAAGATTTATCTACTAGAATGAACATGATTGTAGGAAATGCCTTGTTATCTTATGTCTATGGTAACATGAATCTGAGCATGAGTTACTTGACACTTTTTTTTTTTCAGAGAAGAAGTGCAAATGTAGTTAAAGAAAAAATTGACGAGGAGATTGCTAAGAAATTGGACTTCCATAATCTTCCAATTGCTTCCAACACATTCCGTCTTGCAGATTTAGGATGTTCAGTAGGACCAAACACCTTTTTCCATGTCCAAGATTTGCTAGAAGCTATCAAGCAAAAGTATGAAATGCAATTCCACACCTCCCAAATTCCAGAATTTCAAGTTTTCTTCAATGATCAACCAATGAACGATTTTAATGCCCTCTTCAACAATCTCCCACAAGAAAGACAATACTTTGCAGCTGGTGTGCCAGGCTCTTTCTACGATCGATTATTTCCCGAGTCCTTTCTCCACTTTGTGCACTGCTCTATTTCACTTCATTGGCTGTCTAAGCTGCCAGAACAATTGTTGGACAAGAATTCTCCTGCATGGAATAGAGGAAGAATTCACTACACAAATGCACCAAATGAGGTTGTCAACGCATATGCATCTCAATTTGCCAAGGACATGGAGAACTTTTTGAATGCAAGATCTAAAGAGCTTGTGTCTGGAGGGATGATTGTGATAATCTCACAAGGTATCCCTAATGGGATGCTTTATTCTGAGCTCCAAAATGGCGTTATGTTTGAGTGCATGTCACTGAGCCTTATGGATATGGTGAAAGAGGTGATTAAGCCAATGAGTATTCCTTCTAGGATTATGTATGCCCATAAAATTTTACATTAATTTGATAAATGGCCAATAATTTTTATGACAGGGAGTAGTCTCTGAAGCTCAAGTGGACTCCTTCAACCTGCCATTTTATGCTGCTTCTCCAGACGAGATGACAGAAATTGTGGAAAGAAATGGATTTTTCAACATTGAGAGAATGGAATTGAATGACCCAGCAGCATGGCTGAAAAGACGGATTAATATACCTGAATGGGTACTGCATTTAAGAGCTGCAATGGAGGAATCATTCAGAAAACATTTTGGAGGAGAAGTCCTGGATGAATTCTTTGATCGCTTAACGAAAAAGCTTAGCAAGTTTTCTGATGAGCTGGAGTTAAAATACAGGGAAAAAACTCTTCTTTTAGTTGTTTTAAAGCGTCAATGAGTTAGAGGGAGATACAATGGAGGAATTCTTCAGCATTGTCGTCATTTCACTAACGCAATTTCTCTGATGTATCACAGAGACAAAGCATGAATACTAAATCCTGCCACCATATCTAAACCAATCTTCGTGTTGCTCAAATCTTGTAACCGAGCAAAACCCATCATCAAAGCCCGAAGGATTTAGACCAATCTTTTATTTATATTTTTCCATCTTGTTTTTTATGAAAAATATAATTTTAAATACACATTTCCCGAAGGATCAAAGCCCATGCCACAATACACTAGCACAGAGTGAGCATATTGCAGTTGATTAGGAAACGAACAAAGCTAATTTTTTGGACAAATGGAATAATTAATCGTCCATGACCACCGTATTTTTCACATTGGATGAGCCCATGTTTTGTATACCTCGAAGCCCAAGAGACTGGTCCATTTGGGCTTTTCTGCCTTCTGGTACGGAAAGTTGGATCACTAACCCGTATGACTGCAGAGGCCCAACCTAAAATATACTAAAAGCAAAGCTTGTTGGAGAAATTTTATATTCCCCGTCAATTATAATGCCTCTCTCTCTCTCTCTCTCTCTCTCTCTCTCTCTCTCTCTCTCTCTCTCTCTCTCTCTCTCTCTCACGTCCTGCTATGATAATTAATCATAGATCCATGGTTGTATTGGTGCCACAACTCCTCTTTCCACTTTGATTCCGTTTATTTTTATATTTTAAAATAAAATTATTATTTTTTATTTTAAATTATTTTTTGTATTTTTAGATCATTTTAATGTGTTAATATAAAAAATAATTAAAAAAAAATAAAAAATATATTATTTTGATGTATTTTTAAATAAAAAATATTTTAAAAAACAATCATTACCACACTCTCAAATACATTTGTAATTTAAAAATAATTTTAATTTTTTTAAAAAATAATTGTTATTATATTTTCAACCAGTAAAAACAAAATATATTTATAGCAAACAAGTAATTAAATAACTAGATCACCTTACAACGCAATTTATAAAGAGGTTGAAATCAACACGGTATCTTTTACACAAAAATTAGAAGACATAATTTCCGAACCAAGACAACAAAATCACCTTGCGGATCAAGAGATCACCTAAGTTTGCTGGATTTACTGAATCTCAATGTGATTCCTGCTTGATATATTCTACTCAATCATTGGTCTGTGATGAAAGAATCTGACATCATTTATATAAACTATATATATATAAGAACTAAAAAATAATTCTATCATCAGTCATCAGGAGTACCTCCAAAGAGACAATCTACTTGCTTACGCGCACAATCAAAGTATGTAATATATAAAATCCCGTATATTATATTCAGTTTGGCACTACACACATATATATATACGCCCACATTATGCAGCATATATATAACATTTATTTTTTTATTTTCTTAAGAGATAATGGGAGCACCTTTTTGAATATCCAACGTATATACTAGCTGGCTGGCTAGATAGATAGGGCCGGGTAAATTAATTAATTAAGATCACTTTCAAGAAAAAGAAAAAAAGCTAATCAGTAGAACGAACCTAATTATATATAAACCCTGATGAAACTATAAATATATAAGGAGTCTGCCTTCATGTGCTTGCATGCATATATATATATATATATATATCCTTTTGATTTTATTTCTTTTTTCCTTACCTCTTCTTCTTTCTATATATCCGCCTGTTTTTTTATATTGTGAACACTCCTTTCAAAAGCTAAACCATGAAGGTCTCTTCTTCTTTCTGTGCTATGTGCTTAGTGAAGGGCTAATTTAAATATTTGGTGATCGATCGGGAAGTTTCTAAAAGAAGACATTAATTAAAAGTACTATATTCCTAGAAATTTAGTTTTGGTGGCAATAGACATGTAATCGTGTCCTAATACTATACACTCTTGGTTTTTATTGCCGAGAGAATACTACGACGTCGTGCCTCTCTCATCTTTTTTTTTCTTCTTCTGAAATTAAATTGAGTTTTTCTATTTTAATATAATTTTATTCATATATCATTTTTTTTTTAGAATTTCACCTCTAATGAACTCTAAAAGAAAATTACATTATTCTTTATCCCAGGAAGAATATATAGAGGTTTCTATCAGAGAAAAATATATATAGGTTGTTTACATGAATATATTCCTCCTATACATGCACTGATCACATGAGGAATCTATATTGTCCATAATTCTTAAAATATTTACCTCATGAGTGCAAAAATTATTTAGGAAAAAAAAGTTTTCCTTGTCAAGAGTAATGTTGGGCTCCAGGAATTATATGCCTGTTTCCACTTGGGTCTTGTTTATTAGGAAGACAGCACTGTATATGCATCTAGAATTCCTGGTGTATCACTCACCAAGTTGCGGAATTAATAAATACAAGTGAAATTTGACTTAATATACGATGGAAAAGACTAGCTGGTGATATTAATCTTGTGTTCTTCTTATGCGGTTGAAACTTCTTCAGAATCTTTGCATTATTTATGAAGAATTAATTAATTAAATCATATGTGTCGATATTAAAGCTATTCTGGATCTGCCCCTTTATATTATGATTTATTTTTTTGGGATGAAAACGGGTTATTATTAAGTATGATCCTTAATTACATTCTACTGTACATATATATATATTTTTTCTTAATTTCATTACTACCTATTTAAATTTTAATAATATATTTGATACGGTGATATTGATATTTATGTTTGAAAATGTATTAAAATAATAATTTTTTATTATTTTTTAAGATTTATTTTTTATATCAATACATAAAAACGATATGAAAATACTAAAAAATTTAATTTAAAATAAAAAAAATTTAAATTTTAAATTTTTCATAAATGAATTTAAAATACAAAAATAATCAAGCTCCAAATAGAGCTAAATTGGGATTAACCCTAGCTAGCTACCCCTATACCACTAGCTTTTATTTATATATATATATATGTCTCTTTCTGTCACCATCAACCTGGATTTGTAAATAAATTTAACTAATTATTAATCATCAAAACATGTTCGCTCATCAATCAATTGTGGTACCACTCTACGTGCATGTTTACCTCCTCCTGTGCTATATAAAGGCAAATGAGATGCCAAAGGGCACCGCTATAACCAAAACTTAATTGCCCCATAGTTTATAAAACACACACAACACAACCGACAATCTGAGACATGGCAACTTTGGTGAATGATTCAATCCTGAAGAACGATGCTGCTGGCCCCGTCCCGGTGAGCGGTGGATTAGGCACTGACAGCTATTACAACCACTCGTTTTTTCAGGTTTACTTCTTTAACTTCTCCCTAGACAATCGGTGATTAATCATCGACATGCACGGATACTGATAGCCTAATTTTACAGTCTCTCAGCTTTTTTTTTCCTTAAAAAAAATATAATCTCTTACATATCTTCATCTTCTGGAATCTAATTTAATCAGTGGAATAAGTAGCTAGTTGGGTTAATGTGATTGAATTTGTCCAAAGAGCACTCGGGCTTTTGGTGTTTCAGTAATTAACGGTGGATGTCTTGGGATACTTCTATAGTATAAGAAGAGACGGCTATTTTTATTCGAAAATTAAACAGGTTGCATTCAAATTACAAAAACTAAAGGAATATGCTACATTTTATTTTATTTTTTTGAGTTTTGATCAGTAATATTAAGAAGCATTTAGTCTTAAGGTATTCAAGTTGAATTTCTCTACACTCGTATATTTGTGGCTCTCACAAAAACTGCCGCCTCATGGCCTGCATTATATGGCTTCAATTACAGCATGACTGTCAGTTGTCGAACGTTTGGTCCCCTAGCTAGTCATTTGGCAAGAGATTCTCATTCCAACTTAAATGAAACAACTTGAGGAAGAATAAGAAAAATAAATATTTTACGAAAATGCTGATATGGTCCCTCGTATCTCTAGTTGGACTTACATGGAGGAAACCCTTATTTTTCTTCTCTCTTTCTGTCTTGACCTTCTTTTAAAAGGCATATATATATATATATATAGAAATAAAACACAGATAACAAATTTTGAGCCAAGTATATAGATCTATAGCAAATTAACTAACCTAGTCTAGATTCGTACAGGTTGTATGCCTTTGATATACATGAGTTGACTTTGGCTCATCTCAACTCATGTGGTCTCATGTTTCTGTTAAAAAAAGGCAATAAAATCTTTCACCACCTTCTTTGAATGGGTTCTCCTAGGGAAAAATATGCGTGGAGGCCGGAGGGGTAATACTCGTGATTTGGAGCTTAACTAATGCTTCAATTTATTTTAGTTGCAAAATTAAAGCCTACTACACCGATATAAATACCATCCCCTCCTCTCGGGTTTGAGAGTTGAACCCATCTGTGTGGTGGAAATTAAAGAGGAATCATTCCCCAGCTCCGGCAACCTTTTATTGTTTGTTTTTTTTTTTCCACCTCTCTTCTTTTTCCTTTTTTTTTTCTTATAGAAAATTTAAAGTTGTTTATGATCGGACGGGAAGAAGAAATTACACATAACATAGTAAATGAGCTTAACTGCGCAGCAACTTATAGCTAACCTTTTCTTTTTATATATAGTTTTTCGCATTTTACAATGCTGTTTCCAAACTAAAGCATAAACATTTTCGTGATCGGAAAATAAAATAGAAAACTCAGGTTCCCGTCTTGTCATTTCTTTTTTTTTTCTTTTGATAGATGCGATTCTACTTTAAAAATCAATTTGATGGTACCCAGTTGTTAATAATCTAAGTTCTAATTAACAACAATAATACTGTCCTGCGAAGAGTGAACTATGAAAAGAGAAAGGAAAAAACAAACAACCTGTCAAATAACCATCCTAGTCTTCAAATAGTTTTATATTGATTCTCTAATACGTACGTTTTATGAGAATTTTTTGGAAAGCAATTTCTTAAATACTCAATTAAAAGAATAGAATAATATGGCTGATCTCCCGAACACTCAAACCATTTAATTCAAAATTTTTAATTTTTTATGAAGGTTTTATATTATTCTCCAATATAATTAATCATGTTAGAAAATGATAGGATTGTATAAAATTGTTTGATTATTTTTATTAATTCAAAAACATTATTGGAAGAGGAACTAAGGAGATATATAACTTGAGAAGTACTTTAATTGAAGGACGGCACTTGTTTTTTCAAAGAAATAAAAAAAAAAAAAAATTGTAGATGCAAATTGACAACAAAAATGACAATTAGTCATGGACCAGAGATCAACAACTGGACCAGATATATTTCTACGGCTCTAAACGTCATTGTCGGTATTGTCATAATCAGAAAACTACATCCGAAATTAATTATAAATCATATATATATATATGATGAGCTTTTCTTTTTGTGTTCCGTTTTTTTTTCCCCCACCTAAGAAGAGTGACCGATAAGGAGAGGTTTGAATTTGATAATTTAGAGAGAGAGACTAATTTTAGTAGAGCTGAGACGAAAATATTTATAATCTCTCGTTTAATTATTTTCCATTTGACCAAAATATTAGCAACTGATTCGATAAACATAGTCATTAAGTTGTTGAGACGACCATTATTCACAACATGTCACGATGATATATTTCTTTAATTGAGATAATTTTGTTTTTTTTTTTTTATATGAGCAAAAGATTCCAAGTTAACGCCTTGTTTTGACAGAAAATAGCCGCAAATGTTGCAAAAGACATGATTGATGAAGCGATTTCCAAGAAGCTAGATGTAAAATCCCTATTGTCCTCTTCAAAAACAATTCGACTTGCCGATTTAGGATGTGCAGTTGGTCCTAATACCTTTGATGCTATGCAAAATATCATAGATTTAATTAAGCTGAAGTGCCAAACCCACCTCCCTACTTCTCCAATGCCTGAATTTCAAGTGTTTTTCAATGATCAACCAGCAAATGATTTCAATACCCTCTTCAAGTCTATCCCGCCCAAAAGAGAATACTTCGCAGCTGGTGTGCCAGGTTCTTTTTACGGACGATTATTTCCTGATTCCTCTCTCCATGTCGTGTATTCCTCTTATGCACTCCACTGGCTCTCTAAGGTGCCAGAAGGCTTAGAAGACAAGAACTCTCCTGCATGGAACAAAGGGAGGATTCACCATGCTAGCGCCGCCGAAGAAGTACGAAGAGCATATGCAGTACAATGGGCTAATGACCTGAGTAACTTCTTGAATGCTAGAGCTCGAGAGATTGTGCCAGGAGGGATCATTGTGATTGTCACGCATAGCATCCCAGATGGGATGGAATATTCTGAGCTTGCAAATGGCATGATGTACAATTGCATGGCATCTATCCTCCTTGATATTGCAAAAAGAGTAAGTCAATTCAATTACCTCTTGTTTTATTTTCTTTCATCAACCGAACTTGCATTAAAATATATTAAATTTAATGGTTGAATTTAATTTTTATTCAAAAGACTAAAAAGATGGGTGGTTTATTATCAATTTTTGAAGTTATTTTATATTTTTATATTTATTTAATATGAGGTTGATGGTTCTAAAATTCCTCCTTGCTCATTTTGAACTGAAATGATTTCAGCTCCTTTTACAAAACCTTTAAGGCTTTTTGTTTTTTTTTAATATAAAATGACACTATTTCAGAAAACTATTTTAATTCAAAGGTAGGTGGTTCATTCTTGCTCATTATTATTCTTTTATACTCTTATAATTATTTAATATCAAATTGGTAATTCTAACAAAACAACAAGAAAAAACTGTTCAATATTCCATAAATAAGAACTGTACCTATCCATCACCGAATTAATTTGTGCTAAAATTTAAAATAAAAAAGTACAGAAGCCACAGAGAAGATGGCCAATGAACCTTGGTCTTACAGAGAAAGAAAAGACTCCTAAAAGCAGAAAAGACTACACAGATGCAAATAGAACAAAAACAGTACATAATTAATGATCCAGGCTTCCGTTTGTTTCATTCATAAAAAAATAATTCTGAAAAGTCGAGCAACGAATGATAAGTAAATCACGTTATGCATAAAACCATATAATGATCTATTTATTGTTTTTTTCTGTCTCACCTGTGTTGCTTCTTGTACCCCTGGTGTTTAATAAATTCCCGATTTATCTCAAAAAAGAAAGATATTTGTTTAGTTTTCCGTGTAGATGTGCATAACTTCAAGTTGATACGATGGAAGAGAAAGTTGATCCAACTTGGCCATTTGCCTAATTACTCTAATTAATTATTGCAGGGGTTAATAAGTGAAGAACAAGTCGATGCCTTCAACTTGACAACATATGCTGCCCCTCCTGGAGAGTTTGTGTCCGTGGTAGAAAATAATGAATACTTCAATATTGTGACAATGGGAGAATCAAATCCATCGCCATGGCTAACAGATGATGTACACGTTGATATGAATGAATTTGTAAACCATATAAGGGCTGCAATGGAGGGAATGTTCAACAAACACTTTGCAAGGGAGATTGTTAACGAAATGTTCGAGCGGTTAGAGGTAAAACTTTCAGAGATTTCTGTGGAGATGGAATCAGCCTACAAGGACAAAATTCAAGCATTCTATGTGTTACAACGCAATGATTCAGGTTGAATCGGGTTTTCATAATAATGCATATGATTTGATTCTGTTAAATAATTAGTGCAGTATATTCTAATGTTTTATGAGTGCGCTCAAATGCATCTGAACTTAAACATAAGTGAAATTAGACCAAATGGCCAATGTGGATGGCCAAGTTTCATTCGTATGCTCATGTAAGAAATTAATGTAAATCTGTTGTTCAGAAGTTGGTAAATGTTGATGTATGAATCTAATGGTGTTCAATATTGTTGTCTTCTTACACATACATCTTTGCATATTTGACTTCATATATTTTTACAAAACTTTTTTTTTTCTAATCCCACTTAATTTATGGTAATTTATTTTTCAACTATATATATAACCTTTTCATGTAAATCAAACTTGTTCTATCAACATCAAAACAAATTTGTATTATAAATTGTCAAAGAACTATCTCGGAATGATGAGATTTGAACTTGTAACCACTTGATCAATAAAAATACTATAATATCAAGTCAAAAAACTATGTATGTCAACCCAATAACTTAAACTGTTAGTTGAGATCTTAAGAATAGTTTTATATTACTCTCTAACATAAATTAAAATAGTTTATATATTACTATTCTATTATCTAGTTATTCAATATGAAATTGGTGGCTCTAACATGTTAAAGAATCATTTCAATTTAAAAATTTTAATTATTAAGTAAGAAACTATTTGATATTATTTTTCATTACATTATTTTAAGTAAAAGTTCTTTGAAGTTGAAACTTACATAAATTCACAACTATCATAGATTTCAATTTTAAAATTTAATTAAAAAGAATAATATTAATGAGATTCAAACTCTAGGAGGTTGGTTATTAAAACTCTAATAGGTGTTAAAAGAATCATCTCAATCTACTTAAACTTCGGTGAAGTTTTAGAATGAATTTATGTTATTTTTTAACAATTTGCAACTCAAATAATCTTTTATACAAAATCATAATTTGGTGGGTGTTCAATTTTAGGAGATTCAATTCTTAAGGGATGCAAATATAGATAGGGCATTCTGTTGGTGATTTCATAGTGCTCCGTAAGAGAATATTTAATCAGTGTTTTTTGTCGACAATCACCATCATTTCAGTAGTGTGTATATAGCTTATATTCTCTTTCGTTCAATTTGAATTACTATGCCTTTAATTGTCAATAGAATTTACGTTACCGGTTAATTTCCTATGTAAGTTGAAAGGAGACCTCTCCTGCTTCTCTCTCTCTCTCTCTCTCTCTCGCTTCAAATTTCTATATATCCTTTTCCCCTTTTTGTGTTGGATATATATATATATATATATATATATATAAACATTTCTTTCCTTTTTTTCTTTCAGTAATAATATCTAAGTGTTCAAATTTAAAATACATATACAAGCAAACATAGAAACCTGGTCTCTACCCTTAACAATTATAAGAGTTTAATTAGAACGTCTCCCATGTTTCTGTGCCAATGCCAACACATTATAACCTGATCTCCAAGCAGTTGGTCAATAATTGGCCTGGATCTTGTTGGAGTGTTCTTATCACTGCATGCTTGATTTCCGATCAAATTAAAATCGAACTTTTTATATATTAATACATTCGATTATAAAAGTAAACCAATTGTTTAAACAAATGTTTTTAATATGCAGTCGGTGCTTGCATTAAACTAGCTCTAGATGTGGACCTTGTCGGTTTTCTGCTCTCATTTTCACAGGTTGCCCTTACATTTTACATCATCCATGACGCCAAAAATTTTCAATGATTGATTTTTTTTTTTTGTACTTCTGAAACCAGCCTTTCTGTATATCCTTGTCCACTTTTTGGATGCAACATTTTCATGGCCCAGAGTCAGCTTACTCTTCAATCTTAGAGGCACATGCATTATTAAAGAATTTAGGATGATATTAAACTCAATTATTTTATAATTATACGGTAGTATAGGAAACTAGCTTTTCTGAGCAGTGAACTTAGCTTTTCTCATTTTTCTTCCCTTCATTTTTCGTATTCTCTACATTCAAGAATTCTCCGATACACTTAGTTCATCATGGAGACTACAGAAATAAAGCTAGGTGCAAGGGGAACATGTCCTTAGAATTATTATATATATGGATGATCTTGGTCGATCTTTCCCTGATTTCACTAACAAAAAGCCTTACCCTATTCAGACTACAGGGTGGTTATTATAATTCTTTCTACTTTTATTTTTCAACTTTAAAACTGATGTGTTATTATAGGGTGGAACCGCACTGATTTCTGGTTTTCTAGCAAATTTTTCACTTCCTCTCATATGTATTTCCATATGTTGACTTTCTTAAGCACCCTTTCTTGCATTACAGATTTAGTTGCACTTCTTCCGCAATTAACATTTTTTGAAGTCTTTCCCAGCTCCCTTTAATTTGTCCGCTCTGATCCTCGTTTAGTGGAGTGGGAATCAAATTAAGTGATATATATATATATATATATATATATATATATATATATATATTAACGTTATGATAATTGCGGTCTTGAGCGAGTTTCGATAGACAGTAATTAAAAGAGTTTTTAAGTTTCACAGGCACTGTACTTCGATACTGTTCCAGGGTAGTGATGCTGCGGTCTGAATTGCAGTCCTACTATTCACGTTGAAGCACATGCGGAACACACACTTCAATTACATTTAAAGTGGACAAAATACCTATATATATACATGTTAGGTGGTTTTAGGGTTCTAGGTAGGCAGTAGAGTGGGGTTCAATCAACAGGAGCCCCCCCGTCTGCAGCCTCACATGTCTCCTTGGTGCTGTGAGGGGAGCATTATTTTTTATAACTTGGAAAATTTATCTTGATCGTAAAACATGGAATTCATCAGATTGCAATCAATAGCTATAGGTTGAGAATTGATCCATGCATGCATGTCATAAAAGAAATGACCGCTGTGTTTTTGCGTGTAAATAATTATATATGGTGTATTCTCATATATATATATTTCAAACTTAGCTCTTGTGGCAGTGAAACTTGTAGGGTTGGCGTGATCACGATTGAAAAATTATTTTACGGATTGAAATGCATGCATGTTGACTTTAAGGAAACAGCTGATAAATTGAAAAAAAATATATATATATAAAAAAAACCAAATATTTAATCCACACTATCCGAGACCAGACTCAAAATGCTGTACTTGTTGATATTCGATAGCTAGGACACTTTTTTTATGTATATAAAAAAAATGCAGCCTATTTTTAGTTCCTAGGTCACCCTGACTCACCAGCTTTAAATAAATTTCATTTTGTTGGTAAGCTGGGAATCAATGAACAAGTGAAAATCCTGGACCACCCTAGTTGTAGCTAGCAGCAACCTTGGATGATAAAGCACAGAATTCTGAAGGTAAATGACTCACATGTCTTCTGCATTAGTTCTAATCAATCTGTTTGTCGGGATCAAGGAGTCTTGTAATGTTCACATTACAGCACATGCAGCCCCCCCAATCCGTCACATATATAGGCCTATATATGTAGAACCTACCTACCTAGCTATAGAGTAGAGTGGGGATCAATGGTCATATTATAGCGCTTCCATGCATCACATAAATAAAATAAAACATAAAACATAGTATGTGCAAGATGAAGATTTTGGTATTATTTGTTTTTTTTCTTGCAATATTTTTTTTTTTGTTTTAAATGATTTTTTTTTAATATTTTTTATATCCAAAATAAATTTTAAAAAATAAAAAATATATTATTTTAATATATATTCAAATAAAAAACATTTTGAAAAAACAATGTAGCCACAATAATTAAAATACTACAATCATGAACAAGACCAAAGTTATTATGCTGAGTGAATTTTCCAGCAATGTTGTCCACTTTCTGCAATTTTAGTTTCGTCTACACTATAAAATATTAATTCCTAAATTAATTGGTATTTATTAATTCTCTCAGCTATTAGTATCTTGCTTTTTTTTGGTATCTTGTTATTTCCTCCTTCCTGATAGTATGTACCGGTATATGACATAAAAGAATTACCTAATAAAATAAATTAAAACTGTAATATTTATCAGAAGCAATTGGGAGAAAGATGGAGAAGCTAAGGGTGGTTGGGAAGGAGCGATCGTATGTATCCTTCATTTAACAAGAATAATAAGGATCTAAAGAGGGAAATGAAGCATTCCTCAAATACTTTCTCTCGTTTATAATTGTTCTCCATCCTCTTTTAAATGGCTATCTAGCTCAAGTGAAACTCTCCATCCTCTTTTAAATGGCTATCTAGCTCAAGTGAAACTATATATATGATGGCTCTTTGTTCGGTAAGCCTGGTCCTGCTGGGAGTAATTGGGGCCGGGTGCTTTGAGAAATCATCTAAGCATTATTTTACGTATGTTTTCAGTTTATGTATAGGAGAGAAATGGATTGCAATCTGGGTGAGGTTTTTGCTATCAGGAAAGCTTACTTTGATCTGTGTTGGGTTGCTTGCGCTCTGTATATAGAAGTGAAATCTGATTCTCTTTATAATTAATGCTGTAAGCTGTGGCTTTTGAAAAGGGATGCAAGGCCTCGGAGATTTTCGCATGAATTTAATTATGCTCTTTGATGATCTCTCTTGTCTGTTATCTTGTGTGAAAATCATTCATTTGTTAGGAAATTAAGCCATTAATTTGTGTTGCTGATGTCCTGTCAAGCAAGGAGTTTCTAGGATATTGCTCAATTTTGTTTTATATTCGAGCTGCCCTTTTGAGATTGTCTTCTGCTTGATTGTATCTTAAAATTTCAACTAATAATTTAAATTAATTAATTGAATTAATTAATTATTCCAGCGCTTCTTTCTATTTTGTCATAGTTTTTTTGTACATTTGTTTCTAGAAGCTGTTTTCAAGACTCCCAGATATACAAGGTACAAAACCCTAGAATCTTGCCAAATAAATAAAATAAGCTTCCTAACATAATTTTTTATTTTTTATTTTTTTGCGAAAGCTAATAATTAGTTATCTATATACGGAAAATACTAATTAAGTTAATAAAAGTTCAAAACAGGAATGTGTAAAAAAAGAAAAATCTACTGTAATCATTAAGTTAATGAATATTTGTAAATTAAGGTGATAATTAAACTTATATATCTAGAATGAATTAAAATAAGTATTAAAATTACGTGCTATTATAGTCATCAAGTTAAGAAAATAATTCAAGAAAAGTCAATACAAATTAGAAAAGGCAATAAATCAGTACTTAATAGAAGGAAAAGGAATTAAGAAGGTAGTAAAGTTACTATTATAGTCATCAAGAATTAAAGAATACTCTAATCGAAGCATGGTTCATGCTTTATACATAACAACAAAAGGATAGCTTTCAAACACATCTTTATTATTCTGAACACATTATATATATATATATATATATGGTTTCTAAAGTTTCTATTCTAAAAAAAAAAAAAAACACATAGAAGCTAGCTCATGATCTAATCTTCTTTCAAAGGAGTTTTCAATCATCTCTAAAACTGAGTTGTCAAATATATCACAACTAGTTTAATCATGTGCAAATAACATGTATTAATTACATTTTAGATGTCATTAGAGGCTTGATCATCAAACTAGTTTAATCATGGTTTCCAGACAAGTTGGGCCATTCTTATTTCATGAAGGCCGTGTTATGGGCTGCTATCCTTGGGTTGAGATTAGCTTGCATCATGGGTATAAACAAATTGAATTGGAGTTGGATCGCATGGTTTTTAGTTTTTCTTTCTTATTAATGCTGCTAGAGGGACTTCGAAGTTGCTGCCTCATGGCCTTATTCAAGGAAATGCTGCGGCTTTTGAGTGGTGATTATGAGGTTCCTATTCGAGAAAGCAACATTCATATGTACGGATTTGCTGTCATCTGCGTTTCAGAATAACGGTTAATTGTCACTTGTAATAACGTCCCTGGTCATTAAATAATAGATGAGCAACATCCATCTCATGCATGACCATGGACTTTCCAAAGTTTTACATCAGATAATATAGCAAACTCAAAGTGGAAATTCTCACTCGGATATCCTATGCGCGCGCACAACCACACACACACATATATATATATACACGCATGCACGCATGGTATGTCATTAACTAGAAGACACAAGACGGACATATCTTTCACCTGTTTCAAGCGGTCTTCTTAACTCAAATGTAATCCGCGACTGAATTGACGTTCGACAGAAGGCAAAATTAGAGATCTTCTAATTCTTGCACTATTCCTCCTCTTGATCTGGATCAGCTTATCATAGACACACCATGGAAAACTAAGAAAATGGTCTCGATTCATTCCCTCATTGTAGCAACCCCAATAATTATGATGATATGTGACATGGTACCAGGCTGAGGCTTTTGCGTCTACATCATCAGCTTGAGAATCTAACCCGCTTCCCTTTTCATTGAACCAGGACCTAGCCTCTTTTTTCAAAGACCTTACTGCCATTCCAATCGCCTCTGCATCCCTTTTCTTCGTGAAAGATTTTGACATTTTCATGAAACTTCCACTAAGAAGTTCTGCCTCGGTTTTGATGCCGTAATACTCCATAAGATTGCCCAGCTTGTAATCATAATTGCTTTTGTAATAAAAGGCATCATCTATGTAATCCTCAAAGCCATCAACTTCCATATCAGGGTCATAACACTGCCTCGCCACATCTGATGTAAATGACCTAATAGAGCTGGTCCGTGGCGCAATGTCTTTCACTTCTCGGAAAAGCTTTCCAATCACATTACGTGATTCATAGGAGGGTTTGTCAGGCTTTTCCATAAAGTCAGGATATTCTCTTGCACGAAGATTAGAAGGTATTTCAGCTGGTACTCCAGTCTTTGGAAAGTCAACCGCAATTGAAAATTTACGTGCAAGCTCTACGCATGGTTCACTCATTGCTTTGAGAGATTCTTTATCGGCATGGGCAGTGTGAGCATTTGCAATTACTCCCAAGCTGTCATTAACTATGTAGTTTGTGAAATACTCCTCGACTTCCTGAACCAACAAAATGTAGATCTCTAAGCAAAAGGGAAACATAAGTTTATAGCAACAGCACAAGAAAATTCCAATGGAAAGCTGAAAAGCACGACAGTTGTGCAACTCAACAACTCGTCATTCTAAAGGACTTCCAAGAGTGGCATGTGCTTTTATCTTTTATTGGTCAAATGCAATATAGAGCGGGCTGTGAAACTGTTAGCAAATTTACACTATTCTTTGCAGCTATTGGATTTAGTTACTCCTGTGTTCTCCTTTTCTTCTTATCACATAACAGCTAGAAGTTCGGCGTAGCTCCCGTTTATCTCAAATCAAATTAAGACAATAGTGTTAGATAACAAATGCCAAATCACACATGTCAAAACCCTGTCTGTGGCTTTCCTCTGATTCAAGAAACGGTTAAAACAACAACTCCATTTGAACTTTTCTATTGTTTCTCTACTAAATTTTTTAAACCACTACATCATGTAAGAAAAAGAAACTTTCATGTCTCTGTTGAATTCCCTTTGTATATATAGGACTAATGTGAGAATACATCAATAAAGAACTCTCCAATCTGAAGATGATAGTTTGACAAATAGCTTAATGTGTAACTTGTTATCATTGGTCTCACATGGACTTTGCTGGACATGACGAAACCACAAACACGTCATGAGAAAACGAACATGCTGAGTTTGAAGAGTGATAGTGAATTCACAAACTGGCTTCTGGGGTGTGGTCCGTGTAAAATACTGCAGAAAGATGGAATTGGGATCCTCTCATATTTATATTCTGTCATGTTACTTAAATTTAAATCTAAATTCAAAATGACTGGGCATGATTTTAGTGTTTGTCAAAACTTAAAAATGGCAACAACTTTAACTCCTTTTTTTCACCTATTCTAGATCATGCAATTCAAAATTAATGGTGGGATTTGTAACATGATCAATCATGTTCCCTTCCAAACATAAGATCATCCAAATTTGAAAAGATGGATTGTAGCACACAAATTGAAATGCTTAGAAATCTTAATAGGAAATAAAATGAGAAATATGCTATTCCATAACAGATAATTTCTCAAAACACCTCACATATAGAGAAATACCTCAATAGTAACATCATGATCCAGCTGCAGAGGGGGCTCTGGGGTATAGTCCATTGGTGAGATTTGCTGACTAGGAATCAACTCCGGATCCCAACAGACAAAATAGATATCTCCATCCAAATCACTTCCAGAGCATTCATTTGGGTGAGGTCTAGGATTATAGACATTGATGTCAATAGAAATTTCTACACATAAAAGCTTTATAGAAGAGTTATCAAGTGTAGCACAATTAGTCTATATACTAAGCGTAGGCATACTTTTTCTGTGAGTTTACCACAAAACTAGCATACTAAGAAGGGTACCCCTTCGGTTGGCTGTCTTGCAAATTAGCAGAAAAGTTGCAACACAGTTACAGCTTAAAAGACAAAAGAGCTCTATGAAATAGACAAGAAAAAGTTACGACTGCAGTGATGAAGAAAACTGTTAATGCCAGTTAGCAAAGAAGAAATCTCCAACACTCCCATCACAACACTCGCATAAAATATGGAAGGAAGCACAAACTTTTCCCGATGAATTTCCCATGTTTGTGTGTGCGCACAAGTACCTGTGTTTATTTTATGGCTCTGTGCAGAATATGTGATGATGCTGAGAAATTTTGGATAGGTGCTTTACCAGAAAACTTATGGTCTTAAGAGTCATAAGAAATAGTGAAAGCTACAACATGCACAACTGAAACTCAAACTAAACTGACATCTTCCCAAAAAGTGATCTGGGGTGTATTGTTGCAAAAGGAAACAAGTAGCGGGATTTACCTTGGACCTTTCTGCGGAAAAACAACACAATCAACCATATGGTGCAAAGCTGGCACATCCACTGCCTTTAAAATGCGCACATCACCTGGGTGCAAGCAAGGGTTTTTGGCCACCACTACACTTCCCTTAATCAGATAACACTGTCCTCGTCCTCTTTCACTGAACATGTCAGAACTATCATACAAGTTCCGAAATCTAGAGCCAGAAAATTTTACAAATACCTGCCCATGTTCCAAGGTTCTAGTTTCATCTAGACATCCCATCATTGATCTTCCATTTGGAATAAATATCCTTGTTTTTGTCCGTAATTCCAGCAACTTCGATGCCCGGAATGTTTGGAGCATCATTGAAAGGAATGGTTCAGCATCAGGCTGATAACCACACAAAAGCATTTCCTTGAGAATGTTGGTATTCTCTCCTGGAGACATCAACTCCAGTGCCTCCTGTGCCCTTAATGGATCTGTCAACATAGCATCAAGTTGATCTACAGCTTCTCTCTGCTTTCTCTCAAAATGATGATCTGGAACTCCAAGAGTAGAAAGAAGAGTAATGAGTTGGCGATTCAGAAAACAAGGCTGATATTTGCTATGTGCTAGAACATCCAGTTTTGTGTTTTCAGACTCGTATTTGAACATACTCCTCCTCAATGATAATTTTTTCGATGAAGTTGGATCAACTGCTACTACACCTTTATAGCCAGCATATCGAATCTGAAATGCAGATGGAGTGAAACCTTTGCAGCCACATTTTATGGCCACTTTCCTTGCAAATTCAGCAGATATTTTGCCAATACCATCAGAGAACAAATATCTAGTTCCTCCCCTTGAAACTTCTATGTCCGGAATAATTTCAATTTCATGGCTGCTAACACTCAGAGTTTCAGTGGATGAACCAAAGGATTGACCCAGTCTGGCAGCATACCTAGCCACATTTCTAATCTTATGAAAACTGCCCATCCATGCCCTTATATCTGCAGCAGTGAGCCCGAGTCTTGAAGCAAACATCCAGCATGAATTCTCCCGCAACTGACTGGATGAAAAGGCAAGGAACTCAAACTTCTTATCACCAATAACTATACCATTTTGCAGAGTGGAAAGAATCCTGTTGTAAATTGCAGTTCTCCTAAGCTCATTTCTAGAAGATGTTCGCGGAGATACATCTGTTGAATGAATTTTCTCTAACTCCTCATCAACAAAAGAAACACGAAGAAAGTTATCGATGTCTTCTCGATATTGGCGAAGTACACGATTTGAGACATTAACCTCTGGACCACAGAAAAACACTTTACAAGGAGTTATTTGAACCTTGTAAACGTATACCAAACCAGCATCTAAGGATAGAACAGGTGACCTTGGAGGGTTTCCTGAGGTAAGATACTTTTTGTACTGTTCATTGAACCACTTAGAAGGTTCATAACAACATTCTTTCAGGTGATATAGCTTCTCAAGGGCATACTCTATGCAACGGACAGGCATTCTATTTGGATCAACCAACCTGTAAAAAATATCATCGAGCATTGACCCTGCAAGGCACCCATTCTGAACCAACAAGTTAACCCTAAATAAGATGTTATAAGGCAAATTAACACCTGAGGATGGGCCAACAATGGGGACTAGATCCGGATTGCGGGAAAAGGTCAAACCACTCTCCAAAACAAATGTTCCTTCATTTTCTTTATAGTAGAAAAAGTTCTCGTTGAAATTTGGAAGTTGTAGATGATTAGGAAGTTCCAAACATAATGAAGATGAATGCCCAATGCCGCATGATGGAGTAAAATCAGTTGTCCTGACCCACTGTTCATCAGGAACATCCCTAAAATAATTGAGAAGTGGATCCTCAAATACATTCGACGAAGAGGGTACGTCTCTCTCATAAATCCGAGGTGCACCATATAACTATAAGTTGAAAAGAAACAAAAAAAAAAAAAACATTTCTTTGTCAATTTCATGAATGGACCAAATGAGGAAATGCATTGTAAAGCAACAACTAACATGACCTGATCTACTAGATGCAATTGTACACATCAGCAAACAGCTCAAATTTTCATAGCATTGAAACCATAATTCCCTTATAAATTCTTGCAAGCAACAGGCACATTACAGCATAAATTGTTCAATTAACATATGCATCGCATTTTAGCCTAACTAACAGTTTCTCTTTAAGCAACTTTAACAACACACATGACTCAACTCAACAAAATCACATTACCAAAAAAAACTGGGGTCAGCACCTCAGCTGAAGAAGTAACCTAGATAAAACACTTCAAAATTTCATGAAAAAAAAAAAAAACTATTCCAAGTGTATATATCAAGAGCATTTAATTTTTTTTATCCCCTCAAAGAATTTGCAACTCATATACACAAAATTGATGAATGCAAAACACCAAGAAAGATAAATACAT
>Ga0307517_10004582_pt1 | contig 21190 bp, 12 predicted proteins | sample 23_EM_MG_FD_194515 | JGI IMG/M metagenome (GOLD analysis project Ga0307517, IMG submission 194515) | Populus trichocarpa ectomycorrhiza microbial communities from riparian zone in the Pacific Northwest, United States - 23_EM | ecosystem: Host-associated > Plants > Roots > Unclassified | place...
AAGCTTTTATTTATTTTTTTATATTATTATCTATTTTTTTATCATCTAATTAAAATAGAACTAACTTATTAAACTTGGTCATACATGTAATTCATGTCATTTGTTTTTTTTTTTGTTTCTTTAAAACATACTTGCGTCACCTAAATTATCACTTTTTTTTGTTATTATTTTAATTGATACTTTTTTAATGTTTTTTTTAAATAATTTTTAAATTTATGTTAAAGTTAATATCCTTCTATGATTTCTTGTTTTGCTTATTTTTTTTTTAATAAAGGTCTTTTTTTTAAATGTTTTGTATGTATTTAAATTTTTAAAATATTATACCGATTTGTCTATAATTTTTTTTTATGTTTTATATAAATAAAATTTTAAAAAATAAAAAATATTTATTTTAATTTGTGCAACCTTGTATGATATTTTTTTATATTTTATTCAATCAACTTCATGTACACATCTATTTATATTAAGTACAACCGAATATATGGCTCATGTTCTAAGATTAAATATTTTAATTTATATTCGTCTCTCATTTTTTTTATTTTCATCTTTAGTTATCATTTATTTATTAACATAAATAGTTTTAGATTTATTTAGTTTGATATATATATATATAGGTTTTTTAATTTATATTTTAAATTATTTTATATAAAAAAACATGTCGGATAAGCCTGCATATATATTTAATTTTTAAAAAAAAAACAAATATTCAACCCACCATAAACACGAGTTAAAAGCTAATAACTGAAACTAAATCACTTCTCAAATAATCTTGAAGACCATTCAACATGATGTATTTAAATAAATTTTTTATAAATACTGGTCTCAAGATTTGAATTTAAAAAATGAAATAATTTCTTTTCAAAAAGAGATTAACAAAACTATCTTAAGGAGAGACAAGATAATATACGAGGATAGAAGGAGATGAGTTGGCGATACTTAAAATCCTTTTGCAGCTTCCTCATTGGTTGTTTTAAACCTCTAAGACCCCCACCACCACCACATGTCTCTCTTCCGTTCTTCACCACTCGTTCTTTTGATTCTCATGCTTTCCTTCACATATAAGCTTAACACTTCCCTTTCGACGCCCTTCCAGTGTACATTTCTCTCCTCTTCAAGAGACATCAACAAGTTTTAACCTAAGAAAACACTGCTGAACGTATTTGCAAGACAATGGCATCGCTTGCTAGCTCCAGCACCATTGTTAGACCAACCCCGTTTCTTGGCAAAAGGGGTTCAAATGCTAACCCTCTTAGAGATGTTGTCTCCATGGGAAATGGCAAATACATCATGGTAGGTCTCTCTCTCTCTCTCTCCTCTAGTTGTCCTTATTTTGTTTTCCTTTGATGGGGGCTAACATGGATAGGTTCTGCTTGAATAGAGCAATGAGTTGTGGTATGGACCTGACAGGGTGAAGTACTTGGGACCATTTTCAGCTCAGACTCCTTCATACCTGACTGGAGAATTCCCAGGTGACTATGGATGGGACACTGCTGGTTTATCAGCTGATCCTGAGGCCTTTGCTAAGAACAGGGCTCTTGAGGTAACCTTTTTGTCTCCAAAATCATGACAAGTTTCTCTATGATGAATAATACTTGCCTTAGAAAATCATGTAAGATGGAATATTTTGATACAAATGCGACTTCGATATCACTAGCCTGGTACAATTCTTGGAGAGGTTTCAGTGATGGAAAGAAGGATCTTCGACAACGTCGAATTAAAACTATTATGCAATATTTTTAGGTGATCCATGGCAGATGGGCTATGCTTGGAGCACTAGGCTGCATCACCCCAGAGGTCCTTGAGAAATGGGTTAAAGTAGACTTCAAGGAACCAGTGTGGTTCAAAGCTGGAGCTCAAATCTTCTCAGAAGGTGGCTTGGACTACTTGGGCAACCCCAACCTTGTCCATGCCCAAAGCATCCTTGCTGTCCTTGGATTCCAAGTTGTCCTCATGGGCCTTGTTGAGGGATTCCGCATCAATGGTCTCCCCGGAGTAGGAGAGGGTAATGACCTTTACCCTGGTGGCCAATACTTCGACCCTCTCGGCCTGGCCGATGATCCAGCTACATTCGCCGAGCTCAAGGTGAAGGAAATCAAGAATGGACGGCTAGCCATGTTCTCCATGTTTGGATTCTTTGTTCAGGCTATTGTTACTGGAAAAGGTCCCCTGGAGAATCTCTTGGACCACCTGGACAACCCTGTTGCTAACAACGCTTGGGTCTACGCCACCAAGTTTGTGCCTGGGTCATAAATTAACATTTAATTTCTTGGATTAGAATGGAAAGACCTTGCCTGAATTGTCATGGTTCCTGTATTTCTAGATTAAAAACTTCGTATCGTTGAGATCCAAAGTAAATTGTATAACCTGTTTTATTGTGTGATCCAGTGTAAATTGTTGTGACGACTGAAGGTTTTCTTAATTAAGATGAACCTCAAACATGGAGGCATGGCATCAATGCTATACAAACCTTACTGCCTGCTATGCCACTGCATCAAATATTTGGTGACCTGACAAAAAACCGATGATGGATATTCAAGAAAGTTAAAAACACCATGAGAAACAGCATTTCTAATTGATTGATTCAACTTTCAAGCAATGTTTCTTCCAAATATGAACTTGGTATTTGCATGAACAAAACAATGACAGCAAAGTAGAACAGAACAATGCCGATGCTTCAGGGGGGGAAACAAATTACTTACAATATACTTGTTATGATAGAACAACATAACAAGCAATACAGCAATTTCACAATTGGGACTACCAAGTTCGTCCTTGCATCTACGCTAACAAAATATACAACTGACTTCCACTAAAAAAAAAAAAAACTGGGACAGGAACAAACCTATCTGGCTATTCACATGGCCGTCAATCCTTCCACCAAGCAACAAAAATTGGTAGACGCGTACAATTTCTCTACACTACCCTCATGAAATATACATACCAATTGCAGTTGCCATAACAAGAATAAAAGCAACACATCCAGAATCGGAAAGGAAGCAGCTTCCTATAAGCATTGTCCCTCCTCGATTGCTGCTTTGAGTACTCTTCAACTTTCTCCATGTCACACCAAATATGATCATATCATAAGCTGGATCATTTTGATCCTCTCATGCCTGCCTATCTTCTCCACCATTTTCGGCGATTTCTATCAACTTCTCCATGCCCAAGTTTGTGAAGCCTTGCCTTTGTCTCCCGTAATCTAACCTTATAGTCTTTCTTCCAAGTCTCAAACTTTAGTTTCAATCTTCGAAGCTCTTCATCAGGATTCATGTTGGAAGCTGATTGTCCTGCCCTGACCTCAACTAATGCTTTGGCATCATCATCGAAATTTTGTTTCTGCAGCTCAAATTCCTTTGCGAGAGTGTTGACTACATTTACAGAGCCATTATTCTCCCTCCCTGCTCTTAAATCAGGGAAGGCATTAGCAAATATGTTGGGTGTGTTCCCACCAGGAGTTCGTGATTCCATTGAAACATTATCTTCAGAATCATAATCGCGAGGTGATGTAGAAGAATCAAGTTTTCCAGGTTGGGCTGCAGTGTTATCAGCAGCAAGACTCTTTCTGGCAGCGGCAAGACTTGTCTGCAGTAGAATTAAAGAATAATTAGTCAGGCAATGGATGCTGAGTTACTTTGCAGTTTTCAATCTTTGTGTGTGTAGGCTTGTGTGCACACACATCAATAAGAGATCAGCAATTTTACTTTCCACATATTGCATTTGAAGCTATTGATAGAGGAGCAACCATAAAAATTTACATGGATTGTCATGCATCGATATGCAAAAATTAATCTCTTAATTCTCGGCTTTGAGATGGATCATGGTGCAGAGATCAGTAATAAAGGAAGTAGCAGAAAGGTTTTGATCTCCTCAGAAGACATGGACCTGAACCAGCCCAATACCAACAAAATCTACCATTACAGCCATTGAATCATTCATCAGAGGATATTTATTAAAGTTGCCTTCTCAACTTCTCCTGGGTTTTGAAAATAAGTCCATCAAATAACATTAGAAAATTGAAGATACTACTCAGTTAAAGAGCATGACCATACAATTTACGATTCCTCCACTTTTTTATGACTCTATAGTGGGACCTAGACCAGCTAAAGAGCATTGGAAGTCCCCATGCTTATTTAGTGGATCATCATGGGCAGCCAATATACCTAATATGTACATGGGAATGCTCAAACCAATTCCAATTGACAATCTAATCCTACAATCTATGTATCCAGTGAAATATAATGACAGTTCAATATAGAAGCAATTGCTTGAAATTAATTTCTCCACAGTTCTTAAATCTGTTTTAAGTTCCTGTTATACTAACCACAAAATAAAACATATGATGTATGCACTTAGTAATGAATTAATATTAACAAGCAAACTCACTTGCAATGATAACATCTGCATCTGCCACATCTCTTCCATTGCTTTCATTTTTGCCTCATAATCTGACCACCTTTTCTCATACTGTTGTAATTGCTCTTGCAGTGCAGCATTTTCCTCCTCCTTTTGCCCAATTGTTGCTTCTGCTTTAACAACCCTTTTTTGGAGCTCTGCCAAAATTGAAGTCTGAATGTCAATCTGCTCTTGTGGTATGACCTGATCAAGCACGAGAAGTCAACTTCTTAGCTCTTCAAAGATGCTTGATATGCACAGAAAAAACAAGGAAAAGGCCTCTCTAAATATTGCACATGTCAGAGCATACATGAAATCTCATCACAGTAGAATGGAACAACATAATTGCACCAATGTTATACCCAAAGTATAGCGTTCAAACAGACAAGGCCAAGGATTAACACTGCCCTGAAAGGTTGCAGTTCATCAACAAATGCCATCTATCATAGGTTGAATATAATGCATTATAGCAGGCAGACCAACGACAGTAAATGCAATTATTTTATTGTGCACATTGTTTTATTGAATATCAAGATTTCAGAAGAAAATACAGTAGGTTGACTGAATACATGATATGGAAAAGGTCAAATACCTAGAAATCAATTCAAACCAATGAAAGACAAACACTATACAGCCAGAAAGAAGAATGTATTTGGACATTCAACAAATGAACCTGGCATCCATACAGCTTAAAACTGTGGGTGGGTGTGTGCAGAAAAAATCTTTACAGATGCATAATAGTGATACAAATTTCAGCCTTGTGGCCCTTCCTCCCATGATGAGTTTCATAAGACAAATAACAAAGGAAATACAACTAATTGAAAGAAATCTTGCCAGAAGCCAGAGAAACCAAATACGTGCAAACTTCTGTACATTATATTTGGGAAAGACAGTGACCAACAACCAATTTCAACAAAGGGACAAAAAAGAAAATAAAATCAGGTTGTTGAAACGAAATAATTACACCAATGAGCGTACCTTCACTTCTGAAATCTTCTTGCCTGGCTTTCTTTTAGAATTTGAATTCTCATGGATTAACCACTTCATTTTATGCATATTGTTGAAGTGCTTTCGAGCCAACCACCCCCGGATTACTGCAGGGACAAGTAATGAGAATATTGTATCTAACAGACAAAAAGTAAAAATCAGCAATAAATAACAGCATTTACCAGATTGTAAATATACAGCTGCCACTAGCTGCTCGTCCATTGCTATGGGTGCCCTAGCTGTGCACTTCTTTTTAATGTGATTGAATTTCCTTCTTAAGTTTTCACCACGGACAACTGCATCTCAATAGTAACTTGAATCAAATGCTGAGCAGAAAATACTTAAATAATCAATAACAAGCTCCTCAGCATCCATCCCAAAGGAACAGACTATGCTAAAGCTGCCTGACAACTGATTTTGGTGCCATATAGCAAAAACATACAGAGCACCAAGGACAAAGGACACCTAAAAACAGAAAATACGATTTGTATTTGTATTTGTATGGTGCAAAGAAAATGTGAGCCAAAATATGAAATTACCAAGACTACAAAGCAAATGATAAAAATCTCAAATGAGACATTGAAATTTGTTTTTGAAGAATAGTGCATTACATGATTGTAATATCATCACTCCTTGTTTGAGTTCATGGAAATTGTGACGGGCCTGGCCACCACGGAAGTATTTTTGAACCCCAACAATACCTCGCAGAAACTGTTTTCTCTGCTCTTCTAATGTTCCAATCTGTGAGCCAACAATAAGAGTCAGGGAACTAGTTAAACATGAAAATCTTGCTACAAGCAAAGAGATTTATTCAAACCAATTCCTGAAAGTAGCATCAAACTAATGTGTGAACTCAGCTATGTTTTGCTCTTAAATTGGGTAAATGATGATATTATTGTACACAGAAGAATAGATTGTACCTCCACGTAATGAAACATGGAAATATTACAAGCAAGAACAGAGAGGAGCCAGCAACCCAATATTGTTCCAGCCACTTTAAATTTTTCTAACTCGTCTCTTCCTTTTTCTGATCAAAACCCTAATCTAATACACTGGAGTGCATATAAGCAATTGATACTTAAAGCAACAGCCAATCAAGGCCACAAGGACAAGCAAATGTTCGCAGAAATCAAAGCTAACCAGTATGATGACAGCAGCCATATATAGCTTGATCTATTGCACCAGGGCAGAAACAAACCAAGCCAAGACAAGTAGAGGTTTGTTCCATTCAAGCTCTATGTGGTTTAATTCTAAAAAGCTTGAGAAATAAATTTTCTAATGGCAGCTCAAGCTTGGAACTGTTGCAGACCTTGGATCTATTGCACCAAAGAAGAACTGTTACTAAGCTTGACAAGCTTTGATCAGATCTTAAGCTCCTTTATTCCATTGACAACACTGGCAAGAGCCATGCACTCAAAACTTTTACTTGGTCATCTTACACTATTGTTAGTTTTTTTATTTATCATTGTTTTTTTTCATCTATTATGTATAAAACACTTTCTGTTAAGACTTTATTTTCTAGACTGTGCCAGGGTAATTTAATATAAAGACAATCCAATGATTAAATACAGCTCTGGAGGTTTAGCAAAATACACCCTGTCATCAAGTCCATGCTAAAAGGCTGAATTACAACTTCTGGCCATTAAAAGCAACGCAGATATAATCCATAAACACCATATTAGAGGAAATAACAAAACATTTATGAACTGTGAAAATAACATGAGTACATACCTGGCCCATCCGAAGATACACTTTGGTGTAACCAACTTGATACATTTCAGGGAGGACATTAAAATTTTTGAGAACAGCAACTGACAAGCTTAATGGATCCTGAGATACATTTGTCTCCGGGAGCAGGAAACCATACCTAAATCACGTGCAGGGTTATGATAGGAACGATCAGCTTTAAAATAAGGAATTATTGGAGAACTAACAGATTGTATCTTATTTACCTTCCTGCAAATTCTTGATGAGTCATTCGAGTAGGATATCCAGATCTTGAGATCCTCACAACCTCCAAAACTCCACAACATCGGAGTTGCTTTGAGACAAGATCATCTTCATACTGGCCAGGAAGCTGCTTAGCATTTGGTTTTATGCAGCGAATGAAGTGAGGTGTAGTTTTCTCCAACTGGTGCATTAGTTTGAAGAGTTGACTCTGCAGGCAGGAACAACCACTCAACATTTTGCAAAATACAAATTATGCCAGAATGCAGATAAAAAAAAGGTTGATGCTGTTGCCAGAAGAATTATTATTTTGCTCAAGCACAAGATACAATTTTTAGTATGCAGCGATCAATTCTAGAGCACCAAAAATCAACCAGTAAAAGTGTTCAAAATGCCAGAAAATTATAATTGTTATGCAGAACAGTAGAAGCTTATCTACCTTGAACTTTGTGCCAACACTTTGCATCGAGGGTTCCGACCCACCAAATTGGCTGGATGGACTTGCTAATTTCAGTAATTGACAACCACATGATGATAGCAATTGGATGAAATCAGAGTGCATTGGATCTCGGTTCTTTTCCAGAAAGCCATTTGTATCATACACAACCTGACAAAACTCCAAATATTAGTTTATTCTTTAACCTATTATCAACTTAAAGGTTCAGAAAGAATAAAAGTTTCGATGGATCAGAGTCAAATGTAATTTTAGCTGACAGCTGGAGATGCTACTCAAACAAAAGAGTAAAATATGCCAAATACAAGAAAACTTACCCTCTATCAAAATAAATATCTTAGAGCATTTTCAATTATGAGAAATTACTTGTCTCATTGCTAAGATGCAAATAAATATTAAAATTTGGATTTAGAACAAATGAGTTCTGACATTAAGAGTTTCCTTTTTAAGTTTTTGGCATCAATTCCAACTTCTGAGAAAAATTGAAGCTATAAAAGCTCTACAGAGTTTCATCATTGTAGCTTTATTCTACAAGTGGATCAAATTTGCAACAGGTACTTGGCCATGATTAGATGCTGCAATATAATCGTTTCCTATTATCTAATTAACTACTTAATAATAAGAAAATCCTAGAAGGAAGAAATATAAGCAGGAAGATATACAGCACCATGTTGCATCTTCAGTTATCCCGCATTATATGGAACTTTTTTTTTTTTCCAGAATTGTTGATAATTAAATTTAAAACATGAAAATCATGAGTGAGAAAAGGGTGGAAAGATGGATTATGCAGAACAGCCGCCAATGGACATAAAGAAATATCTGCAAAATCATTAATAGTACAAGGGTTGAAGTCTTCGTAAATATCAGATCCCTATTTACAGGCTTTTTTTGTAACTTTTAATGACTTTTTCTGCGGTCAGTTGTTGTTGTCATCATGTAAGATTTTTCTTAAGCAAATTATGAACTGCTTTACATGTATTCATTTCAAATCTAACACGACGGAACAAGCAAAAACCCTGATTGAACTAAAGCTGCCAATCTGACTTAAAAATTTCAACAGAGCAAAAAATCATAGCTCCTCAAAAGTAAACTATAACTCACCTCTCCAGCGTAATGACAAACACCAAAAGCCCTGCCTCTTTCACCTTTAAAGCAAGGATTACCATTCAAATATTGCTTGAGCTTATTGGCAAAGGTTAAATCAGTGGCATTGGGGAAATTTGATTCCTCATCCAATAACGACAATAGCCCCAAAGGTTTCTGCAGAAACCAAAACAATTAAGGAGCGACCACCTTAAGTAAAAGGCAAGCATTTTGATATCACATGCCTAGGAGAACTCTAAATATGCATGTGCAGGACATAGACAAGAGAAGCTGTTAAAATACCTTCTCAAAGAGATTTAAGCACTCTTGGTTATCCTCAAAATCAACTTTAGTCCAATCAATCCCATCCTCTTCATACTCCTGCAATTAATAAATAAAATGGTGAGTTTGACAGTTAAAACAATCAGATTTCATTAACCAAATTCTTAAGCAGGAAGGGGGGGGGGGAATAAACCCAAAAAGTCAATGAGACTTTATATTTGAGGAAATAAAAGAATCCAAGTTTTAAAATCGAGAAAAATGGTTTGCGATAATTAGTTGGTGTGATCAGAGCAATGCAGACCTAAAATATGACTTTCTACACATTTTCTAAATACAAACATTTTAAAATGCAACTTACATGTTAGCACAGAAATTTAACTGAATACTTATATGCTTCAATATTGGAGTTGCAACAATCTACATAGATGTCACATTTGTTTCATGCCTATGACCAGGCAGCATAACTTAATGGAAACAGAGAGGCCAACAATTTTGGTGATGTATACTTCTTGATTCGCTTTTAAAAATCCCTCTTACACAATTTTGAAAGTATCAAGACAGCAAAAGCATATTCATTTCATTTTTATTAATTAGAGATGACATGTAAACATTCTTTCACAGTGAAAAAACACAGAAAATAAGTTTGTATATGAAATGATAGCATATGGATAGCATTTTGCACCATTGCAACCACGAAGGCCACTTCCATTATGATCAGCACACCCCAGTGTTGATGTTGCTTCAATATGATATGCTTACCTGCTGCTCAAGTTTAAATAGATGCCGGTTGAAATGTTGCTGCAGCCTCTCATTTGCATAATTTATGCAAAATTGCTCAAAGCTATTATTCTGAAAATGTAAAGAGGTGATCATCAGGGACACAAGTGTAGAGCACTAAAAGTCTCACCACACAGATAGATAAGATTTATAAACCTTAAATGACTCAAATCCATAAATATCAAGGATACTTATGGATCTCCCAGTAATCATCAGTTCACCCACTTCAAATGACTTGTTTATTTGTACCACAAGCCACTCAAACAGGTCTGCATAGATAAACTTTGACAATGCATCTCTTCTATCAATAGCCTGAAAAGAATACGATAAGGAACCCTTAAAAAACCATGTATCACCGGTGAATATACAGTGCTTTTGGGGTAACGCGTGGGTAAATTTGTTTTCAAATGAAGAACTAAACATGCCTGCTGCATTGTCAATTTTTTAGCAATGCTATCCTTTCCAGCTTGGATTTTATGGCTTGATAGAGCCAACATCAGATCCTGGGCACTGCAATTTAATAGCCTGGCAGCACTGTTTACAGCTGCCAAAAGGAAAACAAATGGAATCAATCTTATTTCAGAAAAATCACCATGGTATACCAGTGATAGCATGTCATGAATTTAGCATTGCCTCATGCAATGTGCATGTTTGAAGATCCATTATTAATCAAAATCATTGGATAGATCCATTCCACTCATTCAACTGAATGTTTATATCAGCAGACATTCAAACACATTCCAGGTGTTATTGATCATGCAAATACTATTTCAGCATGATACTTGAGATGAAATTGCACAAATGATTATGCTCATCCAAATTGCCATAGGAAATCCAGGACCAAACTCATTAAACCCCATCTCTTTCCATGAAAATATTCTTCCTTTAGAGTTAGGAAGACACCAACTCTTAAAACAATGAACAGATTCAACTAGGCACTTGCACCTTTTTTATGATGACTCGAGACAAGCTAATCAAACAAAAAACAATCAGTATGTGATTTCCCAATTCCATTTATGGTGAAATAAGAGAAAATAAGATGTCAGCTATTGTCAAGTACTGAAAGCTGGCAATTCAATTTACTCAAATTGATATCACTCTTACCTTCATCGGCCAATGCCTCCACATGATTTTCGTTGTCAATTACTTGAAATGAAATGTTTCCAAGCCATAATACTGCAGCAAGCATTGCAAATGCCTGCTCTTGATCTTCTTTGTGAATTTGAACAATGTCCAGGGCTTCCTGGGGAGATAACGAAAATAACACACAAATAGGGAAAGATGGATGCTTATGACCATGAAATAAAATGAAGTGACAGTGGGCCTTCAACCCATAAACAGACAATCATTTGAATTACCACAAGCTTATGAAACTTCATGCCATCATCAACACCGTCGATTACCAAGCACTCACTCTGGTTAAGATACTTGTACTCACTGGCCATTTTAAGGTTAAGTCTATCTGCAGAAGAAACAAGAAATTACCCTAACTTATGAATCAATTGCATAGTGGAACATAGAAGTAGAGAACACATGATATATGTTTATCTTTTCAAGAAAAACAGCTGGAACATAGAAGTAGAGAACATAGAAGTAGCATGAGAGTTTCTGATTGATAACTACAATAAAGCCTTCCCAAACTAATCTCAGTCAGCTATATGGATTTATGATTGACCATTAACAAATTTCAGTGTGTTGTGTCCTCTACTATTATTAATCACCAACAAAATTAGCATATAGAGAAGGTTCAAGCAATTGGATGATCTTCCATTTGGTTACAAAAAACATCTTTCCAATTTTGCAGATTTCATTTTCTTTTTTAACAGGAAAAGGTGTTCATTTGGCAGAACATGAAGAACTGTTTCCAATTATGAAAAATCACAAATGCATTATATTTTGAGAAAGACAACATAATACGTAAATACATTGATCAAGCATGAATATCAAAAAACAATAACAAATTATTATAATCTGAGGGCACAACAAGGATTTACAGGCTTCAACCACCAATGAAAATAAAAGCAATAACAATCTAAGAAAGGAAAAGTACTTTGGTAATAGTGAGTATCAAGAAACTGCACGACAAAGTGGATGACACCAGATTTTTTTGGATGCTAATAGGGTCAGGAAAAAAAAAAAAAAAACTTTAACTTGGTAGGAGCGAATGTTGTCCAGACGAAAAACAAAGCAAAATTGTATACAAGTTTCAACATAAACATGGAAAAACAAGGACTCACAAGAGCAAACCTTCATTTCCCAGTGCAACTAACATTCAGTTGAGATTCTAGAAGACATATATAGTTATAGACACGTGAGAAACTATTAGCCTAAGCAGCATTATGTCAATGCTACTAGTTCAGCCCTTTCTGTTCTGTGAAAGAATGGAAAATACATGCATCCCATCCCATACAAGGTACTGAGGTAGCATAACGCAAAAACAGTACCTCTAAGAGTCGATGGAGCACCAGCACAAAGTTGATAGAAGATATGGTATGATCTTTCACCATTGGCAAGCTGAACTACTCTTGACTGGTCAAATGAGAACATGTAATTTCAGAAATGTATGGTGATGCTGATTGACATTCCAAGCTAAAACTTCAGAAGCAGGGGTAACTTACCTTTTCGAGTAGGACTATCAACAATTATCATCGGCGAATGGTTTTTGAATATACATGAGTTCAAGTTAATCAGTACCCAGATATCAAATGGCAGACTAATAATGACAATCTATTCAACTTCAACATACTTACAAGTTTGGATTTTAGCACCACGAATCTTTCCTGATGCAGTAAAATGAATTTCAATCAACTTTCCCTGCACCAATTGAGAATTACCTATAAACCAAATTGCAAGAACAACAGATTTAGGAATCTAACCCAACAAGAAGAAAAAGAATTGGTGACAACTTACAAATCTACTAGAGTTGTCATTCCTGGATGTTTTTGCATTCCCAAATGCTTCAAGTATACAATTGGTCTGAAGGATTTCATACTCCATACCATCATTGCCACAACCAAGAGCTGCCAAGTACTGCATAGCATACTTTGCTGTCTCAGTTTTCCCAGCTCCACTTTCACCACTGTAGGATAAATAATAAAAGTGACTCTTCAGAGCAGCAGAAATATCTCAATTGCTCATGAAACATGAAAGAGGCAATTAAAGCTGCATAAAAGAAAATACCACAAGACAACAAGGGAAAATATCATGGAAAAGCTCCAAATTAGACTACATTAATGAAAGAAAAAGGCAACAAACCTTATGATTATGGATTGGTTCTTTTCATCTGCAAAACCGCAGACAGGAAAAAAGAAAGAATGAAGAAATAAGAACTCTCAGAAACGATACTAACTTCAAACTCAAATGGTGAAAGGAAAAAAAACGATTCATCCACCTCTCATCATCTCATTATAAGCAGCATCTGCTATAGCATAAACATGAGGGCTGTCCTTAGCATTCTGCTTGTAAGAAGTGAGGGTTTCATTTCCATAAATTGGAATGTCTTTAAAAGGATTGACAGCAATCAAAACTGGCCCTGCTTTACTCTGTGGAAGGAAACACAAGAGCCAGTCAAAGTCAAGCAGAAAGGAAACATAAATTTGGTTTGCAAGGCAATTGCATGACCATCAGAATTATATTCTACTCACATAAATCAGATCCTGAGCATATCTGTGCTTAACATTATGAAGCACAGAAGGTTCATTTAAATAACTAAGCTGTATGAGATCATCTACACCCTCAAGGACATCAGGATTTGCAGGTATGAGCTCTTCTGTAGACACTTTGATAACCTAGCAAAATGACAAGCGTTATTGCATATATAATCCACCAAGGAAGTAACCAGCACATGTTTAAATAGAATCAGGGATAAAAGGAGCTTATTAACTTACAGTTCCTGATGAAAGTGAAACAGTTGCTTCATCCCCTGAAGTTGACTGTATCTTTCCTATCCCCCACTGCCCATTTGGGAGCCGACACCAGACACGTAGCCTCTGGAAAAAAAAATGTGTAAATTAATGTTTCAATTCTCACAAATTTAAAGAAAAAGCAGAGAGAGAATTTTCACACAAAAGTATGCTCTTCTCAAAACAAATCTGGTGCCTTCTGGGAAGCTACTGTAATAATTGACAATAAAATAACAAATCCTTAGTATCTAGCCTCTCTAAACACTTCAGCTACAGTGGATCTTCTAATTTAAATTACTTACTATTTGAGGGTGTTTGGCACAGCTTTTGCTACTGCTTTTAGGTGCTTTGGGCTTAAAAATGCATTAAATTGATGTTTTTTAGTGATTTCTGATGATTTTGATGTGCTAATGTCAAAAATAAAAAATAAAATTGAAAGAACGCATTTTCAAGCAAAAAGCTATTTTGAAAAGCACCCTGCACCACAATCCTAGACACCCATTTATGATAAAAGGTGTCATCCAAGTACACACTACGTGATACCTACTAACTCATCTCAACAACACAACAAAGTTAACTTGTATCTTCTTTCGCACTCTGCCCCACCCACCATAAACCATTAACAATAACAACTCTGCTCTTTCTTCAAAGTTAGTCTTCCAGTAAGTACAGCAATATAGAATAGGAACTACTGGTCTCTTCGAGCTTAAGTACCCCTGCTGCTACACATGACACCAATGAATTCTCCATGATTAGAAACTTTCTTTAACTCTTAAAATTACTATTTCTGCCGTGTAATTATAACAAAAACCTTAACTAACAAAACATGCATAACAAGAAACACCCAAGCATTCCTCTTCTTGCAACACGAAATTGCAAACTAATAATAATATTACACACCAATAACCAAGTTAATCCAACAAAATAAGAATAAAAACCAAACACATTAATTAATTTTTTTCATCAGTTACCTTCTTGATAAAATAACCAATGTTATCATCCCACTCTCGCTCTTTCCCCTTTGGCACTGAACCCGTGACTGGTCCCTTCGCTTTCTCATTATTCTCTTCTACATACGGATTAGAATCCACACAATTTTGATCTTTCCTCATTTTCTTGCTTCCAAAACTCCCTGATTTGTACCCTAACTCCTTCTCCTTTCTTTTATTATACTCCTTCACTTTAGTAACTCTTGTCTCCACTTTGCTCTCCACTTGTCCATTGGAACCAACTTTAAAGTCTGTAGGCAGTGAGTGGCGTGCCGATGGAAGCCGTGCCCTAGAAGCAGGCCGTGCTGGCAAAGCGGGCGGCAGGTCCTTTGAATTCTCCAAAGCCTCATCTCGTCGCCGCAGCGAATCTAGCATCTCCTCCAGAGAGCTCCTTGTCACCGCAGCTGGTGATGCTGATAACATCATTTTTATCGCCAATTTTTCTTCCAATGTCAAAACCCTGAAAAAATGACACACCAGTAACTCATAATCTTTAAGAAGAACGCTCAAAGTGGGACCTCCAAAATTAGATTACAGTCAGGATTTCTCGTAACAACTTGGGATCGATGCTTGCGTTTATGAGGCCCAGAAGGTAAAAGAAGAGGACACAAATTGGGTTTTTCTTTTCTGTTTTGTTTTTTCTCTATTGAGTCAAAAATTGAATAAAAAAATAGAAAGAACTGATTCAACAACAAACTCTAAAATTGTCACCAAAAGCTCAGAAACTTGTAATTCAGTACACAACACTTTCAAAAAAACAAAACAAAACAGCTTAGATCATCTGCTTAAGATCAACATGGGACCCGCAAACTTAAATTAACAACTAATGACCGGTGATTATGAGGCCCGAAATGCAAAAGAAAAGGGAAGAAACTCAACTTGACACCATCTTTGCAATAAATTATTATATATACAGAAAGTTTCTAACTTGGGGTGGTTTTGTGATTAAAACAAATATTAAAGAGGAACAAAAAAAACGAAGAAAAGAAAACTATAATTCAACAACAAGTCGTTAATTGTTACCAAAAGCTGAAAAATTGGGATTTATTAAGGACAGCTTGACAGCTTACAAACCCTAATCTGGATCAAAACTACAAATTTCCAGAAACAATAAAGAAGACAAAAATCTCAAATTCAAAATAAAAACAGCTTCTTGTCTCAAAAACTCAAAATTGATGTTTAGACAAGACAACAATTCAATAATAATAATAATAATAATAATAATAATAATAATAATAATAGAACAAGTATACTTACAATTGGTAACCAGAAACTCGAAATCTTTGTCTCCAACAAACGCCACCTTGTCCACTTCGAAGCTAAAGACCCAAAAAAGAAACCTTAATCTGGACAGAAATTTAAGGCTAAAGGTTTTAAGAGAAGGCGAGATTTACAGGTGGAAACAAGAAAACAAACTTCGTTTTAAGGAAAAAAGAGCGTAAGTTACGAGGGAGGTTGAAAGAGTAACAAAATGTGGTTTAAGTTTTGTTAAGAAAACAAAAAACAAAAAACAGAGAGAGAGAAAAACAAACCTTGAGACAACAAGGAAAGAGGGGAAAAAGCTGTTTTTTTATAGAAAAAAAGAAGGAAAAACAGCAGAACAGAACTTATTACTAGGTTTGATGAGGTTGTTGTTGTGGGTAGTGTCGTTGTTGTTGCTGCTTTAAGGTTTTCTTCTTCTTCTTCTTTTTTGTAATGTTGTTTGTGGTTGCAGGAATTCAAATTTTGTGCTCGTTAGGTGGTGAGGGTATTTTTATTCGTTTCTTGACAAAAACGGTTTATTAGATCTGATAAAAAAGATGATGGATAAGGCAAAATGTTAAAACTTTGCTTCATAAGACGCACAACATTTGGCACCGTAATGCTAACTCTTTAAATTTTTTTAAAAAAATTAATTTTTTATGATTTTAATGGGATAATATTAAAATTAATTTTTAAAAAATAAAAAAAAATATTATTTTAATATATTTTTAAATAAAAAACATTTTAAAAAATAATCGTTACCACATTCTCAAACACCCTCAATGTTTAATTATTTTTTTAAGATTAGAGAGGTTGTATAATTCTTTTGAAAATACATAAATTTATTTTAAAATTGTTCAAAAAACTATGTAGAATTAATTTGTATTAAATTTAATTATTATATTTAATTTGAATTTAATTGATAAATAAATTAAACTCATATATTTAGAAAAGATCAAATTCAATTCATTTTTTTTCTTTTATTATACTTATCACCTTCCTTTTAATTTTTTAAAGATCTGTAAAAAAAAAAAAGGTAAATGACTATTTAAAAAAATCTAGTTAACTTCTCCTGTTTAGTTTAATAAATCACAGAAGCTGGTTTTTAATTTATTTTTGTACTATTTTTAGATATTTAATTCTTTTTTAAATTCAATTCTTAACACTTAAAACAATTATAAACATGAAATTTTATTAAAACATCTTAATTTAATATACTAATTTATTTTATTTCATGTTTTTATTTTTTAAACCAAATATATTTTTATTTTTCCTGTCTATTTTTTCTATTGACCAAATATAATGCGACTTAAAAAAGCCACGAGAGAAAATATGGAAAGTTTACCGGGGTTTTTTGGGTTGGATTGTCTTTTGGGTTTTTTTTATTTTAGGTAGAATTTACAGCTTTTATTTGGTTTAAAAAAAGTAAATATTTGAAAATTTGAGTTAATTACCGTTATAGGATTTGCTGTGTTGTTTGGGTGGATGACATTACCCCACTGAGATTCTGCTGCTTATGTGGGACTTTGTTTATTGCACTAGAAATGGAATTATATGTAATGTTGTTATCTACGACAAAAAAAAATCTATCAATCAATCATGGATTGCCGTAATTGTTAAGAAAATTCAAGTTAAAAGTAATTCTGATCTTGAATAATTGAACCCATGGCCTACTCTTCTTCGTTATAAATTTATTTTCTTTTATTGAAAACAAAATAGCAGGAGTAGTATTTTTTTTCTATGATAAATGTATTTTTAAACTAGTTTTTATATAGTTATTAAACCCGGCCCGACCTGGAACCCGGTTGACCCGGTGGCTGGACCGATTCGGGTTTGTTAAAAAACCGGTAGGTGCAACAACTTGGCAAAACTCGGGCGACTGGTGGGTCGACCCATGACCCGGGCTACTCGGGAGAACTCGGACGAGACTCGGTTCTTCTTCAAATGTGGTTTCTGTCATCCGGCTTCTCTTCTTATTTCTTCATCTTCTTTATAATGAGCTGTTGTTTGCAAATGCTCCAGTCGTCCATGGAAGCTGGCTCGACTGAGACATGAAAGCTGGCCCGACTGAGACAAGCTGGCTGAGAAGTTTATTGTCATGCGCAAAGCCAGTCTTGGAAAAGAAACACATAAATGAATGGTTTATGCTGTTTGATTTTTAGACCTTTAATGCTACTAGAAAATAAAAATAGTGCAGAAAACAAGCAAATCGCCATTGAAAAGCTGAGTCTCTTGGTTTGGCCAATAGGTGGCTGGGAAAAAAGAGGGAGGGGCTCTCTAGTTTTGGCCAAATGGGCAGGGGTATGATTGAGAGAGGGATGAGAGAAGTTGTGGCTGGGTCTTTGTGGCAGCTACTTTGACCAAGTGAAAAGGGAAGCTTTACTAGTTTTGGGAGAGAAAATCCAAAGCAAGGGGGTCAGCGGCTTGTTTTTATTTCTAGTAGAGATAGGGAAAATTTAGGGATGTCTGTGCCCTTTTTCAAAATTTTAAATAACATATTATTTTTTAATATGAAATAAAAAAATTTAAAATATTTTTTAAAACTTTATTATTTATAACATATATAGCCTATATTCATATTGATTTTTTCATATAAAATATTAAAACTTTAATATTTTTTTAAAACAATTTCCGGATTGACCCATAAAACCCAGAACCTGGCTCCTTAACCAAGTCAATTCCCGGACCGAGTTTAATAACTATGAGTTTATATGTTAATCAATGTTATTAAAGATGCACTGCTCATAACAATCTAGTGCATTAAGATGAATTTAATAATTTTAAAAAAATACTAACGATGAAGATTAAATTCAAAAAAATAATGAATTAAAAAAAAAATTAACCATGAAGACAACCCTTTGAAATTAATAAGAGTAGTGATTAATTAAACCTTGTCGATGCCTAAAAAAATCTAGAAAAAAAATAATTAAAACGGTGACAAAATTATTGATAGAAAGGTTATTTTATTGGCATTTCTATAGGTAATTTTATTGGAATTTCCAAATGTTCAAGGCTTTCCAGCGAATTTGGCAAAGAAAGATTCTATCGGCAATTTAGTTGCCTTGGAGTTTCTAACGGGAAATAGGCAGGAAAATCTTATTTTTTGAAAACCGACGAGATACTTTCCAAAAACATGTTCTTATCAACAATTAAAAATACTAATGAAATCTAGCTTAAATACTAACAAAATATTTCTTCGGTATTGTCCAATATTTTGGTAATGTTACTTCTTTAACCTAGCGTGAAAAAGCAAAATAAAATGACGATGATCATTATTACTAAAAGCAGGATAAAAGCATCGTTTGTTTTTGCATTTGAGCGCATTTCAAAAGTATATTTGGTTTGAGGAAATATTAAAAAGATATTAAATTGATGTTTTATAAAGATTTTGATGTGTTGATATAAAGAATAAAAAACAATTTGGAAAAAAATATATATTAAAGTATTTTAAAGCAAAAAAACATCCTGCATCATAATATTAAACACGTACTAAGATGAAACCATGATCAAAATCATTGTTAATATTTTTTTTTCTTTTTCATGTCTGAAAGAAGAAGCTTTGAATAGCTTCCACTCAATAACAAAGTATAAAATATACCAAAATGGCTAGATAAATCATTATATAGTAATTCACATTATTTTATTTTAATTTCATCCTTAAATGCTTTTTCAATTATAGCTTTCTATGTCAAAATTAATAACTAATTTGTTAAAGAAAGAAAACATTCAGCAAAAGTAGACCAAGGTGTAAAATAAAAAGAAATCTCATGGTCAATCTCAAATTCGCTAGCAAAATTTCTATTTAGTCCATTTAATTTTTTTTTTTCCCTTTACAATCCCTATAGTTTTTTAAATTTTAATTTAAATGTTCATTTGCTTAACATTTCAGTCTCTCAGTTTGAAAAAAAAGAGAAAAAGTCTTCTAAAAATAATGAAGAAGAGAAAACATTATCGGTTTAGCCACTTTCTAGCGATATAAAAAATTTATATTAATATCAACAAGTTTTATTAAGATGTTTTTGAACTTTTATCATGTTTAACGGAGTAGATCTGGGTCGAGAGATTGCTTTTTTCCTAGTTTGATTTTTTTATATATATAAATTGTGTATTAATTACCATAATTGGTAAACCAGCCTAATCTTAGCAATAAATATATAATTTTCACAGCTAACACATAGGTAATTGATGATTAGTCGATGGCTAAGTCCTTCTATCAAAATGGATCACGATTCATTAAATAACGAAGCACTTAGACGGATATAATGTGTATAAATAAGGTAGTTCACTTTTAAACCCTCTACTTTCCTTGGTTTAAACATTTATGGTATTATAAGATTAATTATGGCAAATCAAGACCAAGTCCCTTCTAAATTGAATAAGCAAAATCAATGCATTCATGGGGTTTATTTCACAACTTTCTTTCAAATTCAAATTTAAATTCAAAATAATAATATAAAAAAACAAATTAGTTTTGTACCCGACCCCCTCGGATTCTCCCTTGCATGGAATTAGGATAGATGTTTGAACTTCGACCCATGTTGTTTAAGTAATATTTGAGTATGTGATAATGATTGTTTTTTAAAGTTTTTTTATTCGGAAATGTATTAAAATAATATTTTTTATTTTTTAAAAATTATTTTGACATCAGTATATTAAAATGATCTTGAAACACAAGAAAAAAATTTTAATTTGAAGTAAAGAAAATAAAAAGTTTTCATTTTTTTTCAAAAATGCTTTCGAAACGCAAAAACAAACGGGGTCTAATTAATCTCGTAAACAAAAGGCAAGTAAAGTTCCTCTTGGCATAAATTTTTTCAAATTATTTTTCATCTTTTAACTAAACTTGTGTTATAAATAACTTTTAACTTAAATAAAAAAAAAATCTTTAAATTTGAGTCAAATTTTCACTTTTTAATGATATAATTCTTTTAGTATAGCTAAAACTGTGGCGTGTACCAATGAAGTGTTGGTTTAGCGGTTAAGGTACTGCTATATCCCTGTAATGATAGTAATACAAGTTTGACTTCTAGGAAGTATATTTATTGAAAAGAACAGTCACGAACCTCAAATAAAATTAGTCTCATCTTTTAAAATGGTGTGAGAATATCCGGGGAAAAAAAAAATGTTGCGTGTAT
>Ga0307517_10004583_pt1 | contig 21190 bp, 20 predicted proteins | sample 23_EM_MG_FD_194515 | JGI IMG/M metagenome (GOLD analysis project Ga0307517, IMG submission 194515) | Populus trichocarpa ectomycorrhiza microbial communities from riparian zone in the Pacific Northwest, United States - 23_EM | ecosystem: Host-associated > Plants > Roots > Unclassified | place...
TAGAGAAAGGCTATCCTCAACTTACATAAAGACTTTACTCGATTCCCTCGATGGATGGCGAAAGCTTAATCGACATCTAGCTCGGTTGGCTTGCCAGCCAAACCTACAAGATAGGATAGTCATCAGCCTTCCTACAGAAGCTACAGTATTGGGTATATGTCGGGTCAAAAATACGTTCTTCTTACTCAATCATCCATCCAGAACCAATGAACCAAAGATCCGTTCATTTCATGTGTATCTTCCCCCACGAGAAGAATGTGGGTCGTTTGACTGCATTCTCGGATCTCCCTTGAAGCCGAAGTACCATTTCCGAGGTTACTGTCAATCATGAGATGCATTCGAAATCGACCTCATGTTTCTCCCCAAGGAATGAAGAAGCGACGATGATTCGGACCGTCGACATGCTAGAGCCTCTTAGGAGCTACCCATTTGGCCGTGGGCCCATGGCACTTGCGTTCCGGTATGGAGCTCTATTAAGCATAGGTCACGACCAACCCAATATAGGTCGTTTTGGCTATGTAAATCAATCAGCCTCATGGGGTACATACGCATACTAGTAGTATCGTGACGTTACCTGGACAGGCCTAGAGTCTGGACAGTGTCTAGAACGTGATGCGATGCGCAACCTCACTGGGTCGTAGCGTCTACAACCCGACAGCAAGCAAGGCTTATTCGGAAGACCCTCCAATCCACCAAGCAACCCACCAACTACACAGCGAAGTTCCAATGAATTATCGAACAACTACGAAATGCTGGCTGAGGAGCGGTGTGGGCTTCAATTCTTGAAGAGGCGTCTTGTCATTTTGCGTCAGTAAATAGGACTCAAAACCTCAAAATTCACCTGGAGGACTCTACAAGGCTACGACCACGAATTGCAATGGTTTCAACGCTTCTCAAGCGCGAATTGTATCGGCATTCGTTCAATAATGTGTAGCGGGGTGTCAGATAAATTTGAAGGCGGGGAAGAAAGGAACTAGAAAATTTTTTGGGTCTCATATAAATAAGTACGAAAATCGGGTTAGCTCAGGGTGACTCAATCGAACCACCGCGTAGTTTTTCGGACTCGGCGGGGTCGATTGAATAGGATGGGCGGGGCACTATTCTGGCCCTGACCTTGCCACGACGACACACCGCTTTCTTCTTAACCACCACCACCACTTCCACCCTCAAGTCCCACTTTGAAAGCTTGTTTATCCCCACTCCCTGCATTTCCAGAATGCCGTCAAAAATTACACGCGAGAAGTGATGTGATTGATGGCCAACAACGCGACTGCACGTGATGTTAAACGCGTTGTTAAATTTCAATGGCACATGGTTCAACTTGCATAAATACCATTTCCCCCCACCTCCGCCACTTCCAGCAACGATGAACTCCGTTCCCCTCCCTACCTCCCTCCCTCCTCCGCCCCCACTCTCGAGAACCTCCTCGTCCACTAGCTTCTCCTCCGAGGATGACAACGCGTCTATGAGCTCTACCGTCACCGTCATCAGCAGCTCGCGGCGCACACGGAAGAGGTTTACAAACGCCCAGCTCACGATGCTCGAGAACCTCTTCCACCAGAACTCACACCCTTCCCGAGAAGACCGCGAGGCCGTTGCCGCGGCAGGTGGAATGTACGTTTGACAAGTTCATATTTTTTGCTTCCGTGCCCCGCCCACACGGCGACGCGTCGCGTCCATATCCGAATGTGGCTGACGCGCCTTTTTTTTTGCTTCCGCATTCTAATAGGGAAATAAAATCCGTCACAATATGGTTCCAGAACAAACGTCAGACGGAACGCAAAACCGCCGCTAATAACTTGAACAACGGCAGCAGCAGTGGCGGCGGGACCAATTCAGGCCACCACGGTGGTTCGGTCAACCTCGTTCCCAACGTTACTGGCACCCTTCACACATTCAGCCTTCACCACTCTGAAACGCGTACCGCCTCCCCCCCATTCAGCGTCAGCAGCCGCAGCAGCGGAGGCGGCGGCGGCGGCGGCACCTCTGCCGCGCGCCCCTCCCTCGACCGCGTCGCCTCTCGCTCCGAGCTACGCGCCGCTGCCCCCCGCACACCCCGCCGCGCCAACCCCACGGGCGCCATCTGGGACAACATGCCCTCCTCCCCCCTCGTCCCACCCATCAGCCCCCCCGCACGGGAATTCATCGAACTAGGCGGGAAGAACACCAAAACACGGCGGACCCTCGAATGGGCTTGTGCGGCCGCGCGGCTGGCGGACAAAGATGGCTATGCCAGCGGTATGACCTCGGGCTTTGGAGGCTCAGGGGGTGGTGGTGGTAGTGGTTCGGCCATGTCGGTCTCCTCTGGTTCGTCTTCTGCGTCTTCGACGGGCAGCAGAGGGAGGTCGATGCCGAAGGAGCGGAGCAGCAACCATGGGCGGATTGAAAAATCCCGTCAGAGGCGAGATGGGCCTTCGTCGTCATTGTCGTCGTCGTCGTCGAAGGACGTGGATATGGATTTGACGGATGAAGAGGATGTGGAGGCTATCACTCCCCCTAGTACATGGGGCAAGGACGATAGGAGATGGGTGCCAACGGCGACGAATGAGGGAAGCCATAGCCTAATGGCACTAACGTCCGTGGCGGCGTCTGGCGGGCCACTACCGAAGGGCGTTGACGACGATGATATGTTCAAGGCTGCTCTTGCCCTCTGTGGGCTTGGGCGTCGGACATGAGAACACAAGAACACCCCTTCGATGGGTTAAAATGCGCAAGTTACGATTACGATTACGATTTTTTATTTATTTATTTATATAAACAACACCGGTAGGGGGGATGATGAGAAGAGAGGAAGGAGGTGGTGTAGGTGGACATTGCAATTGGGACACTTGGATCACCACATTCATTTTTTTGTCTCTCTTTTTATTTTCTTTCTTTTCCTCCCGTGCTGCATTACTTAGTTGGCTTAGTTGCTTCTTTTCCGTTTTGCAGATTAAACATATACCTTAACGACCTCACTCAGAATTGGCATTGCTGATTCTACGATGCATTCCCAAGGCCAACAATCAAATGGCCCTCAACGACACGAGGCCTTCGCCGTTTCTTGCTTTTTCTAAAACTTCATGTAGCCTTTTGCTCAACTTGTTCATTTAGTTAGATATTTGTGCACGATTCTTCTTAAATTGCTGTAGCATAACGCGAACTCCCCCCGTTCCGATTGGACCGGCGCTAGTACACCTCGTCCACCGATTTTGAAGAATCAGCTCCTGCGGCACTCCCAAAACCCGTAACCGAATTGATAAAAGCCTCAAGGCCTCAAGGAGGGTTCAATATTACCCGTCCATCTCATTCGGCGGAGGAATCTGTTTCACATACTCTCTCTCAAAGGGTTAGGCTGAGCTAGTTGGACAGCTTAGGCTATACTGTAGTTGGTGTTCTTGACATGGGAACCTCTCAAAAATATTAACTTAGGCTAAATAGAATACTTACTTGCCTTGGTATGCCAGGCAGTACTAGAAGCTCACGCTATCCTTGCCAAATCTGTACCGTTGTAATACCTTTTTACCGAAAGGATGAAAATCCCAAAATTTGAAGGTGTACATGTTCCAAAAATGGATGTTTTCTTGTGAGCGTCTATGACAATCTGATTTTTAAAAAATGCAAAAATGCGCCACACAAGTCGTTTTTGGTTCCGTGCGTGCCAATCAAAACTTACTTACTGACGTCATTTCAGTTTTTTCCTTAGACAAGCTACGATCCGGCAGCTATATACTCTGCTCAACCGCATCTATAGAATATCCTACTTTCTACAGCGAGCGATTCCCAAAGAAGCACAACTCGAAAGCCGAACACGACTATGTCTACTCCCAGATTCAACGAGAAGTTCGTACTAGTAGAACAATTTATCCTTTTACTATACTCCAACGCTAACGGGTTTTACTTTACCCAGAGATGCACCCAAGAGACTTCCAGGTCTTCAAGCAAACTCGGACGGTCTCCTCTCTGAATACGAGGCAGAGTATGGTACCATAACAGCTGAGAAACAGGGGCTACATGCGGACGACGCCTTGGAGACTGTGACCGATCCACTCCGCGCCCGGGCTCGTGAGGACGAGTCTTCAACTGGGGATAAAACCGCCGCTGGAATCCAGAAAGAGGAAGAAAAATTGCCGGGGAAGAAAAACAATTAATGTCGAGAGTCTGGGCGAAACAGGACTGCGAGAGTTGTAAGATAGGCGCTCGCGAGATGCCAGTGTAGCTTCAGCCTGTAGGTCAGGCTTATGGATCCACCTTAATAACCTGTGTTTCAAACTCCATGTATTACGTGCACTATATCACAAGTATTTCTTCAAGAACGCGTTGAACGCCCGGCTGTTGCCCGGCTGGCTTCTCCGTTCTCATGTGACGCATGCGCTTCACATCTAGAGCAAATTTTATATGCTACCAATCAGGCATACCGCTCCAAGAACCCCTTCAACTCTCGCTTCGCCTCTCCGTCATCTTCCCAAGCTTTCTCAAATTTCCGCTTCATCTCTTGCGCATTTCGCCTCAACTCATCACCCTGTCCGCCACGACATGCGTCAATGACTTCTCGAAACTCCTTGCCTACTGCCTCACGTGTCCCTTTCGCTGCAAGGCCATTCCTCAGCATAGGCTTCAACCCATCGGAACCCGTCCGAACCTCGATTAGCTCGAAAGCGACCTTGAGATTGCAGGTCAGGTGAGCGGAGGTAGTCGGTTGGTCGGCGGAGTAAGGCCAGCAAATCCTGTGAAACGGATGTGCGCAACCATAAGAGGTCTAGGGACCAGGAAATCGCGGAAACCACAATGCTCACAGCGGTATCCCACATCCAAGCGACTCAGTTACTCCTCCGTTTCCTCCATGCGTAAGGAACCACCCCGTTGCCTACCCAATATAAAATAAACGAAATCAGGAATTCTTATAACTAGGGGGGGAGCTTAGATTCCATACCGGGTGGTTCAAGACGTACTGTTGTGGTGCCCAGGTCGTCAGAAATCCCAACCCTGAAGCTTTTATATTGTTCACAATTTCATCTGAAATTTTGGCAAAGGGAGTTGCGTGGCAAAGTATCTGAATACATAAAGAATAGAATGGGACCTACAAACGGATGTGGAAGAAGAGAACGTACGAAGGGTACTCCTTTTTCAATAAGCGCTTGTATGACCTCATCGATGTACTCTGGCACCGAAGGCCAGAAAATTGTCCCAAAAGAGATCTGAAAAAGAATATTCAAGGTGTTTGTTTCAAGGTAATGAAGGACGCTTACGAAAACGACAGATCTTTCCCCATGTTTAAATTGCATTTCTTTCAAAAATACTTCTATATCCCTCTCCACCTGACCTTTCTCCAATTCTGAACTCTTTACGGAATGACGTCCGTATCCAGGAGGCAACAGAGGTCCAATGGCGTATACATGTGGGTTTTGAGGAAGAGATTTGAACCACGACTTCATTTGGGTCAACGAAGTGTCTTCGTAGGAGTGCGAACTTATGGTGAGGACGGCATCCCATTCAACGAGAAATCTTTCGTCGGGAGGTCAAGGCAGGTCCGTCGGTACATACGTTCAAATAACACCCATGGAAAAAACGCACTGGGAGGCGCCCAGAATTGCGGACGGAATAGGCGAATCGTATGGAGTCTACGAAACGGTCAGTGATGAAGATCTGAAATAAAAAAGGGAACATCAAGCCTTCTGAGGAAAGAATTCATAATCGTACATATCAGGTAAGCCTGCGATCTTGACTGTCTTACCCTCTGTATGTCGGTATAACTATTGGATGGCCTTAATTGATCACCGCGAGTTTAGAGGAGAGTCACCTTATTTCCTAGTTCATCCGGGGAGACGCGAAGTCGCGCCGCCTCATCGTTGACCCTCTTCGCAAAGTCGCCGATTCCACCCAAAGATTCTGGTCCAAAACTGCGGATAAAAAATGGTGACGGTGCCGGTAGCACTGCGATAATAGGCACAGATGTGCTACTTATTGCCCGGGTGGCTTGGAATTGAGGCAACGCAAAAGCCTGTACCGAAAAAGATATGAATAAACGGATGTCCGAGTCTTGGCCGGGGTGGAGTATGGAATGCGTACGTCCATGATTACAGCAACGGGTGGCGGTACAGCATCGAATACTTCACCCGTAGTGGCGCATGTAATCGGCTTTCCATGATGGAGCGTTTCATATGCTTCGGAGTAGGACTGGGCAAAAAGCGTGGCAATGGACGGGTTGAAAATATTGTTATCCGTAGATTTGAACGTCGTTACGATCCTGATAACACGAAAAAAGAATTAATAGACGACACCGAGACAAAAGTATTCATACTGACCGAATTCTTTGAAGAGCTTTTTCTTTCACGCCGGAAGGGATGAGAGAGGTAGGGAATTGGTTTGATATATCGTTGCGAACTCGCTCAAAGTGTAGCGGAGGTGCGAAGAATGTCAAAATAACATTCTCTTTCTCCAACACGAGGCGTGCAGCTAGGACACAAACAGGTCGAATGTGACCTGGAGGTTGGGGGAGTCAAATCACAATGATGAGGACACCTCGCTCAATTACTCACCGAACGCAGGAACGGGCACGATTAGGAAATGGGAGCCAGGACTAGCGAGACCTGGCATCGGGAAATAGTAGGAGGTGACCGGATCGAGTAAGTAGGATATATTAAGATATCCTTGAGCCCTTGCCATTTATACCTTGTGTCCACACAACGTCCACATGCGCAGCATTTTCCAAACGCAACCTCCGAAAATCGGCAAAGTCCCACACCGGTTCTGGAAGTTCGTGTTTGGATCAAATGGTACTTGAATTCCGGACACTACAGGCGTCCAGGCGGCTCGAGAAGGCTCGAAATATAAGAATAGCTCGATGGAAGCCCAAGTGAGAATGTCAGCGACCGATTTTTGTCGGGCCATTTGATGGGAAATCGAGCTCGCTCGATGGCACTAGAGCAAATGTAGTCATATCGCCCAACTTGAAGTGAGAAGCCTACGGTTGACCCGTTGTTGATATCAAATTCAAAGTTACAAAACCTGCAGAATGAAGCGCAAGAAAGGGCCCCGATTTGCTATCTTAATTTACCCAACCCCGCGGCGAGTTAGGATCAAAATTCGTGGTAAAGCACACATAAACGCACCTCGAGAGATGTCCCACTTTGGACCCCGAAGATGGCATGTCGAGCTGAATGGAGGAAGGGGTTTGGTGCGACCAATATATATCAGTGCGATCATGGTGTTTCCGAGAAGATCAATGGCTCTTCCCAGCCTTTTGGGGTATCGAAGCAAAAGGAACAACGGAGTCGGAGAACCCGGGGAGGCCCAACAACCTGCTATGTAAATGATAACGAGGGACCAGTGTTGAACGTCGAATTGCCATCCAAAAGGATTGTGCTTAACGGATGGTTGTGGAAGTCAGAAATAGAAATTTACGGGTTCTGTCAAACATTCACCAAACCCGATTTGCAAATTGATGGGCTCGTTCTCACTCCATCTCACTTGATTTCATTTCACGAGGGCTGACAATCAGGCATACCGCTCCAAGAATGCTTTCAATTCTCGCCTTGCCTCTCCGTCATCGCCCCAAGCCTTCTCATACTTCCCTTTCAACTCTTGCGCATTCCTCCTCAACTCCTTGCCCTTTTCGCCGCGACATGCATCAATGACCTGTCGAATTTCCTTGCCCACAGCCTCGCGCGTTCCTTGCGCCGCGAGCCCATTCCTCAGCATGGGCTTCAACCCATGGGGACCTGTCCGAACCTCAACAAGCTCAAAGGCGACCTTGAGATTGCAACTCAGGTGAGCGGAGGTGGTTGGTTGGTCGCTATTGAAAGGCCAACAAATCCTGTGAAGGGGTGGGCGCAATAATAATGTCAATGACCACTGGAAATCACACAACCATAAGACTCACATTGGTATCCCGCATCCAAGCGACTCAGTCACGCTTCCATTTCCTCCATGTGTGAGAAACCACCCCGTTGCCTACCGTAATGAATGATATCAGCGAGAATTATGATAATTGGGAAGGGGAAACCTACCGGGTGGTTCAAGATGTATTGTTGTGGCGCCCAGGTAGTCAAAAATCCCAGGCCTGAGAGTTTTACGTTGTTCATAATTTCCTTTGAAATTTTGGCATGGAGAGATGCGTGGCAAAGTATCTGAATACATAAAGAATGTAAAAGGATCTACAAATGTATATGGAAGAAAAGGACGTACGAAAGGTACTTCTTTTTCGGTAAGCGCCCGTATCACCTCGTCAATGTACTCAGGCACTGTAGGCCAGCAGTTGGTTCCGAAAGAGATCTGAAAAATTCACGTGAATATCCGAGGTGTTCGTCAAATGGTAAGGAAAGGAACCTACGAAAATGATGGATTCTTCTCCGTATTTAGATTGCATCTCCTGCAAAAATACCCCTTTCCACCTGATTCTTCTCCGATTCTGAGCTCTCCGTGGAGTAGCAACCATATCCAGGAGGTAAAAGAGGTCCAATAGCATAAGAAAGCAATGGATCTTGAGGAAGGGATTTGAACCACGATTTCAATCGAATCAACGAGGCGTCTTCATAGGAGTGCGAACTTGAGATGAGTACGGCATCACATTCCTTGAGAATTCTTTTGTCAGGAGGGCAAGGCAGGTTCGTAAGTACATCACGGTATGTTCGAATATCACCATGGATTGAACGCACCGGATGCCGCTTCGAACAATGGACCCAAGGCGAGATTCGAATGGAAGCTACGACAGAGAGAGAGAGAGAGAAGAGCATCACTGATGAAGTTCTGGAAACCAAGGAAGGAATATCAAACATTTTGAGGAAAGAGCTCATAATCGTACATATCAGGTAAGCCCGCAATCTTGAGTACCTTACCCTCCGTGTGCATGAATAACTAACATATATCAAGGTTTAATCTCTTACCTCGACATTATCGTGGAAGAGAAACTTACCTTATCTCCTAGCTCATCCGGCGAGATATCAAGTCGCGCCGCCTCCTCGTCGACCCTCTTCTCAAAGTCGTTTCCGCCCAGATCTTCCAGTCCAGAACTACGGATAACAGCGGATGTCGGTGTTGGTAAATATATGATGATAGGCACAGATGTGCCACTTAGGGCCCGGGTTGCTTGAAGTTGAGGCAACGAACAAAGCTGTTGTGGTTCAAAATATGAATGAACCTATCTTGGCCTGAGCTGAGAGACTATGGGATAATACGCACATCGAGGATCACAGCGGTGGGTGGCGCTATAGCATCGAATACTTCACCCGTAGTAGCACATGTCAATGGCTTGCTGTGGTAGTGTTTCATATGCCGCTGGGTAGGACTGAAAGAAAGGTATGAAGAAGCTAAAGGCATTTACATCGGTGGCTTTGAACACCGTTACGATCGAAAAAAGGATTTGTAATTGATAGTGAGCCAAAGTTAATCATACGAACCGAATCCTCTTGAGGGCCTTTTCTTTCACGTCGGAAGAGATGAGAGATTTGGGAAATTGGCTTTCTATATCCTTGCGCACTTGCTCAAATTCATGCGGGGGTGCAAAGAATGTCAAAACGACGTTCTCCTTCTCCAACACGAGGCGTGCAGCTAGGACACAGGCAGGTCGAATGTGACCTAACAATAGTAATTAGGTGACGATGAAGGAGCCCACCTCACTCGAGTACCCACCGAACGCGGGAAGAGGCACTAGCAGAATATGGGAATCAGGCGTAGTGGAACCCGGCATGGCGAAAGATTAAGAGGTGGAGGGTTAGGATATATTTGAGCCCTCGCCGCTTTATACCGTTCGTTCTCGTGTATACGGCATTTGCCAATTTAAAATGTATTGATCTCGAAGCCTCCAAAAATGCCGTACTTGTCCGTGATGGTCGAATCAATGGCGCTCGCGGTCAGATCCATGAGGAAGTTCGATTGAATATTGGACACTACAGGTCTTTTCAAGGCAAGGAGAACCCATACGGTTGGCACCTGATAATAGGAAATCAATTTGCGTGATGGGAGGTTGAGTATTTGCTTTGCGGTTTGCGGTTTAATTTGGGACAGCAACCAGTAGCGAAGAAGATTGGCGTTCTATGCAGAAGCGAATAAGGGAGTGAGCGTGCAAACGGACGATGGGGCACGTGTTCTTCTTCCTTTCGTGCCCCATCATCGTTCGCAACGGCGCTCGCGAAGAGATCGCACCTTCACTCTCTCTATCAGTTTTTCAACCTTTAAAGCTATTTAATTTACACACACACCCCTTATAATTTATCTTTGGACATGTTACATATTACCCATAATCCCAACAACGACGAATGCCCAAACTATGGTGACGAGGATCATGCCGCGGTCAGAGATTGGATCATAGGCGGTCACCAAGGACCAGAAGCACTCACAAACGAAGCAGCTGCAGACAAGCTAAGAGCTCCCTGGCAGAGCGCGCAGGACAAGGTGGCTCAGTGGAACAAGCAGTTGCTTCAGGATCAGGCAACGCGCGACTCGAGGAAGGAAGAATGGAACAGAAGCTGGAGTTACAGATGCGTCAGGTGCGAGAGAAAGAGAAGGAGGGTGCCAAACGAGAGGCTGACCGCAAGAAGACCAAATATCAATGACTTCGGCCCCGACAGTGTGGTTCCGGGTTATATTACTCCCAGGCCATCGGGATACGCGCTCAAAAAAATAAAGAAAACTACAATACGTCGAGCTGGATTGTTTCACGATCAAAGGTTGCAGCGAAGCCCAGTCAAAGCCCAGTTCGAACGTGAGTTATTCAACATCCAACCACGACACTCTGGGCCTAACAAGGCTAGACAACTGCTTTCCAACCTGTTTCAGCATTGAAACCATCAAAAAACATTCGCCGAGACGAGGAGCTTCTCTGGGACGAAATGGTTTTTGCGAAGGACAAGGTGTTCTTATGGCTGACTCTGGGGCATGGCCATCCACGCACGTCAAGGCAACTATGATGCTTTTTCTCGAGCTCTAAAACCATCCTACACGGTCTCAACACCTGGGCAATAAGATCATGGTCACATACGCCGCTGGAGTGAGACGACAATGGTTTGACATGGAGCAAAGTAAAGGATTCATCCTCGGGAAAATTGGGGTGGATCTTTTGCGAAACATCACAGAGTTCGTGACAAAGCAAGACACCGAAATGGCAGAGGTGAAGTCAATCCATAACCCGGAAGCTTTGACGACAATGCTAATAAGCTTCATTTGTTTCTTTTCCTCTGCCTTAAAATCTTTTCCTTTGCCCCGTCACCTATTTTCGGTGTTGCCTGTGCGACTCTCATGCGATGCGTGGTATCCTTAATATAATGTCAAATGGTGTGCGATTGCTACGCGACACGACATTCGATAACGTCCTTTTCAATGCCTAACGGCTATGCGATTCCATTGCGACTGGTATTCTACTGCAAATTACGATTGCTGTGCGACGGCAAATCCAAATCTATGTCGATTTTTGTTGCCACGCCTGCTACTTCAATATACCAGATGCGAGCTGTGTTAAACTCCAGTGCTTTCGGAACAAAACAATCCAGCCCTCGTAAATGGTCTCGTCGGCGCTTTCTTTCACCAGACCAGCGATCCAGGTCTCCTTGTTGGCGCCGGTGGGAGTCACCACGAAAGCGAGTCAGATCGAAGTCTCCCTTCCCAAAAGACTACAAAGATGCACGTCCACTCAAGCGCAGTAAGCAGACATCCCCACGCAAAGCTAGTAATTGCACAGAGGAGTCGTCTTTTCGCCACGGCGCAACTCCGCGTGGCGTTGCAGTCTGCGCCATTTGTTTGGGACGCCACGAACATGACTTCAGCAAATGCTGAGCAACGAAAATGTGGGATGGGTCAAAGTGCGAAGCCCGACGAAACGAGCAGGGGCGTATGGTCAGCCCCGAAGGTTTCGCCCTATGTTTCGACTGGCAACTCATTCGAGGATGTCAATCGACCTCTCATCTCGAGAATTACCGATGCTCTTGATGTGGAAAGGCAGACTATGGTGCCCAGTCGTGTCCTCGTGCAGAGGAGAAATAAAGGTCTTACCACCTACAAATCCACATCATGGGCTAATGAACTATCCAAACATGGCCTGCGAGAAAAACACCCTAATCTCGCCAATGATATTATCATCTCGGAAACGGGGTATGGAGTTATGGGCTATTGAAGCACATTATTTGAGCAAGTGCAAGGGAGTCAGGAGACTGCGATAGCCACCGTTGCCCGGCATTCACGTCCTACCTATATATATCGAATCAGCGGCATACGCAAGATAGGTATTCATAGTAAAAGCGAACTTTAGGACACGAAGGCTAACCGTCAAACGAACCGCTCTAGGAACGCGGGAAGGCGTTCAGCTCGCTCCGTCATCATCCCAAGCCCTCTTGAATTTCCATTTCATTTCTTCGGCATTTGACCTCAATTCCTCGCCTTGTGCGCCGCGACATGCATCAAAGACCTCCCCGATTTCCTTGCCCGCGGCCTCACGCGTTCCTTTCACCGCAAGTCCATTCCTTAGCATGGGCTTTAACTCGTCGGGACCTCTCAATCTCAATTAGCTGGGAATCAAAATTCTGTAATCACAAAGCTCACAGGGGTCATATGATCAAATATCAACAAACGCACTTGAAGGGATCTCGAATTACGCCCCCAAAATGCCCCCCATTGGCGAGTCGTACGGAAGCTACAAAAAAGGGTCAGCGATAAAGTAGCCTTTCGAGGAAAGAGCTCAGCGACCTTGAGTATCTTGCCCTTTGTATGCTGTATGTCTGTATAACTATTGCATACACCACGAGTTAATCGTGTACCGCGACTTTAGAGAAGGAAAACAGCACTTGAAGTTGCCAGTTCCACACAGAGATTCTGGTCCAAAGCCATGAATAAAAGGTGATGAAAATACCACTGCTATTGCGATGATAGGCACGGATATGCCACTCAAGGCTCAGGTTGCTTGTAATTAAGGCAACAAGAACGCTGCACCGATAAGATATGAATAAGCCGATTTCTTGGCCAAGGTGGAGAGTACGGAGTGCGCACGTCCATGATTACAGCGGCAGGTGGCGGTACAGCATCGATGTAATAGCACATGTGAAAGGCCTCCTTGGTAGAGTGTTTCATATGCTGCTGGGTAGGACTGAAGGAAAGGTATGGTCGGGTTGAAGATGTTGCTATCAATGGTGGATTTGAACGTTGACGCCGTTACGATCCTGATAGCGTCAAAGTAGGAAGTTATAAACGACAATAAGCCATGAGTATTCATACTAACCGAATACATAGAGGGCCTTTTCTTTCGGGCTGGCAGAGATGAGAAAGTCAGCTGAATTGGATATATCCTTGCAGACTTGCTCAAATTGGTGCAGGGGTGCGAAGAATGTCAATACGACATCCTCCAAACAGGTCGGCCGGGTGTGACCTTGAGGTTGGGGAAGTCAAGTCACAATGATAAAGCTACCCCACTCAATTACTCACCGACCGCAGGGAGGGGGCACGAGCAGGAAATGGGAGTCAGGGCCCGTCATCGAGATAACTAAGTAGCAGCTAAATTGAGATGCCAGTGGTGATGGCGCATTTGAGCCCTTATTAGCAGTGAGGGCCACCCATTTATAGTATATACCCTTCGTCTACCTGTGCATCGCGTTTACCAAATAGGTTGGTTTCAAAGACTCCGAAAATTTCCTAATGGTACAGGGTGAGAATGAGAGTGAGGGCGCAATGGCACTCGCGGTCAGGTCTATGAAGCTCACTTGAACTTTTCTGGACAGGTACCACGAGGCTTGGATTTCAAGGCAGACAAGAGCCCATACGATTGGCGCTTGATATTAAGAAATAAAAGAGCTACGATATCGCCTGGATATATATGCGGGACGAGTCTGTTTAATGATTATTCGTCCGAGTCAGGTCTGAGTCACTTGGTTGAATTGAATAATGTTGCTTACTTGGGTAATGGGAAATTGACATTCGGGACAACTCGGACGAACGAGATGTACAGTACACCTGCTCATAATGTATAATGTCGGGACCACCCAGTTGAGATTTATGCATTATCATGATGATATGATCATAGGTTTTGACTCTTGAGCTCAGAGTGACAGACAAGCTTTTGTCCCGGGTTTTCCATAGCAAAAGTAATGCCTTATCATTATGACAATATGCATAATGAGTAGGTGTACTGTACATCGTAAACTTAAGCTTGTCCAAAGCTTTTCTAAGTACATTCTTAGAAAGAAGTTTTCGTGCCAATTTCAAGCCATAGTAAGGCCAAGGGTTACGTCATTCTTTGTTACAGTCTAGTCATGTGATGTTACTGTCACGGGAATGTCCTTAAGTAGTGTGACTTGAGAGACTCTCTCCTTTATTCATACCTCAAAATGTTCGCTACAATCGTTCCTACTCTGCTCTACGTCTTGACTATAGCTCTGTTTATTGCTCCATTTTTTCTTGAATGCTGGTCTCCACCATCTACGACTTTAAAGATTCTATCACCCATCCTCAGAGTAATCTCGATCCTAGTCAACATCGCCCTCCCGGCTGAAGCCCGCTCCTTGTTCAAAACTGATAAAATTTTTGTATTCTATGAATACTTACTCTTCAACCTCTCTCTCATTTCACTCCCATTTATATACTGTAAGTCTCCTCTCCTATCTATACAAATTTGCGCTAACAATTCATCGCTGTAGTTTCGGATTATATAACCGTTCCTGTAACCCTCATCACAAGCCCCGCCATCTTGGTCATCATCGAAGCTGTCTTTTTCTATCTCATCACCTACGAGTCTTCAGTCGACCTTGGCTATTTCAGCCGATTCCATCAGGGCCTCTGGCTCACACTAAAGGCGCTTGATGCAGGGGTATCTGTTACACTAGAGGGGCTTTCTGCAGGACTATCCGTTTGCTGTGGACACAGTGGTGGGGAGGAATTGTCGGCCCCACTTTCAAGGCCAAGGGCAAATCCACCCCCTTCTTTACAGGCAAGTCCCCCTCCCTATTTTGTGAGTGCTCTTCCTTCCGGTTCTTTCACTGCCCACCAAGACTGTATCATGCAGGATCTTATGGCCATTGACGCTGCGGTGCTTAGGGATGAAGGGAAGATGGTTTAGATGTAGGATGAAATCGGATGGACTCTTATGTTATTCGCTTCTGTTTATTTGTATATGTAACACGTCATGATTCATTACTATTCCTAGATTTGCTGCATATCTTCTGTGTCAGTCATCTTTGGAGGACCTCACGAGATCTGATAAAACACAAACTCATCTGGAATAGAGTCCCATCACTATTAACTAGAATACCAAGTGTCACGCACAAGTGTCATGCCGCCGCAATACGCCCCGACTGGGAGGGGGGGAGATAAGCCCCTTGTTCTTCCAAATAGCGACCACCAATAACGTAACATCCGACTGGGACCTCGGGCTTCCAACGATTATGATTCAACACGGCTGTACGATTTGGAGCGAGAGCCTATAAAATACGCGATAGAGGCGATTTGTCACTGCCGACTCGGAAGGTTTGGATCTTTGGTGAAAGAGATTGGAGAACGGGTAAGATGGTTGTTCCAACAAGGAAAATCCTGAAATGATGAAGTCGTTGTGGCGGCAACATAATTCCTGGCTCGAAGTCAAGCAAGTATAGTATCCACAAAATGAGAGAACCAGAGCGAGCAGAGGTAGAGTGATAGAACAATGGAGACTTTCCATTGTAGCAACCCTCAGAACCGTATTGGTTGAATGGCGATAGCATTTTTATGAGAACGCACAGGACCCCTTTTTAAAGTCCCCCAACCATTGCAACACACCGTGTTACACACGACACACAAGGATGAAGTAAGAACGAGCGAGTTGGACTAATGAAGATATGGATTCCAAAACTCAACAGTTTAGAGAACCTAGACAAAACAATGCGAGAGTGGTACCCGTGTCTGTTTCCGAGTCAGGTACTACTTGGGCAAGAGTGTGATGGATGAATTCAACCGACCGTGACAGTAGGGACCGTCAAAGTTGAGCTGCAGCAGCTGCAGCTCAGATCTGCAGCTGCAAGGGTGACATGACATAAGCTATGCACATGACCCCTCTTTTAGGGTTAGGTTAACGGAACAAAGCTTGCCGAGATCCGATGCCAGCTCATCGCCATTCCCAAGCTCGTGCTCGCTGCTCCCAACGATGACCTCGATTATTTTCTTAAAAAAATGATGTCCATCTTGAGGTAGGTCAGATAGTGGGCTTCCTCATAAAAATTATATACATTTCGGCTTTTTAATTACCAGAAAGCATCCTGTTGGACAATGTATGAAGGTAGGAAAATTACTTGGGACCAAACTTCCTGTGACATATCCCGTATCCGACAGAAAACTGCCGTCACATGTTATTGTCACACATTCCCCTGTTCAAAGATTCGCGTGCACTGCACCTCAAATTTCATGGAAGCTGCTTCTGCTCAGTATCTAGTAGTGCTGATATCTGGGATTTTCTTGTGATCCTTTCTGCCATGTCGGGTTCAAGGTTAAACGTTAATCTGTCTTGGGGCACCACGCACCGAACCCTCTTGACATCTCGTGCATCTTGGCAGCGATTCTAATCTCGCGACTCCCAGTGGTGTTGACCCTCTCGAGCCTGTTACTGAACAGGATAATATCCACTCTCAAGCTGCCTCTTTTTTTTTTTGGTACTGATGTCATATATATCTCACTTAAGAACTAACCATCTAGTGATCAAGCAGTTCACCTTATCGCGAGATTTTCACGTTACATCCTCGGTCTCTCCAACGCGATATAACTTCGCCCGAGTCACTTGCCATGGTCCGCTGACTCTTCGCGTTCGGCCATTGATGCAGCAGCAGTCTAATTGCGGGGCTCATGACGTTGATATTCGACCTAGACTGGCGACTAGCCTTATATGAGGATGCGAGAAGATACCGTGGGTTCGTACACTAAAAGCTGTCACAGGGCTACAATTTAAAAAGGTCCAGTCCTGCTTGAACTGGGCTTCCCATTCTTCCTTTTCTACTTACCGATGTCGCAGCCCAATGCCCTCTCACGCCCCTACTTTGTCTTATCTACTGAATCCAACCCGTTGACCGCCCCACTTTCCAAAAAGGACAACCAATCACCTGCCGAACGTGCGCTGCAGAGGTTCGCAATTGCCGGCAATGCCATCGGTCAGTATGCGATCAACCCTCCTTTATCGTTCTTCTAGAAATCAAAAACCAATGCTCTGTTATGGCATGCATCCACAGTGACGGGCGGATCCGGTGGCCTAGGTCTAGAAGCTGTTCGCGCCCTCCTTGAACACGGAGTCCAAGGGCTAGCGATCTTCGACCTCGCTTCGGCTCTCGACGGCTCCAAGGGCGCTCTGCAAGCCCTCCACGATGAATTTCCATCCGTGAAATTTATGGAAGAAGTCGTCGATGTGACCAAAGAAGACGTGGTTAATGAAGCAGTGACAAAGGCTGCCCGAACACTCGGCAGTGTGGACGTTCTTCTGTGTTTTGCTGGTATCGCGCAAGGCAGCGCTGCGGTAGATATGTCCCTCGAAATGTGGAACCGCGTGTTCGAGGTGAATGTCACAGGGAGCTTCCTCTGTGCCAGGGCGGCGGCAAAGTACGTAAGATCTCAAAACCCACCCTCTTTTCAAGCTCTTTCGAAAACAAAAAAAATGACTTTAAAAAATTCTCGTAGACAAATGATTGCCCAACATACCCCTGGCTCAATCCTCCTCGTTGCCTCCGTCGCTTCCCGACATGTCCTCTTTCCCTTACATCAATCCGCGTACTCCGTATCCAAAGCTGGTGTCCTCCAACTGACCACCACCCTCGCCGCCGAATGGGCTGAATACGGTATTCGGGTGAACAGCATTAGCCCCGGATTCATTCGCACCCCCATGACCTCTTTCGAGGGTGCGAAACCAGGAATTCAAGCATGGGTGGGGAGAACCCCGCTAGGGAGGATTGGTGAGCCAGATGAACTAAGCGGCGCAGTGGTATTTTTGTGTAGTGAGGCAGGGAGGTTTGTTACCGGGACGGATGTTTATGTGGATGGTATGTGGATTCTTTCCCTTTATTCTTCCTTTGGGGTGGTATAGATGACTGAATTTCTGTTTGCATTTTAGGCGGCGCACACGTATTTTAGTTTGATGTGTCCAAGCAACTACCTATTCTCGGCGTGGTTCAGCCTTTCAAATTTGAAGAAACTTGAATTCCAAATATTATGCTTTTATGGACTACCCATGTGTACAGTATTTAGTGAATGTCCTCCTTCTCCGAGTTCTGTCGGAATGTCGATCCCTGAGTTTATGTAAGAGAGGTTCATTATTTCTTGATGCGAGGTGGTTTGAAAGTGGTACGACTACCGAGTCACAGGAGAGAAAAATCTCCCTGTTCTTTTTTTTGCGATTTCCTCAGCGTAACGCACGGCGCTCCATTCAAGCTTCAGCGCGGAACCTTTTATATGTGACCGGTTAACCGGGCTGAGCAATCCGGGTAGTCCACAACATAACCTTCTTTCTCTTACTGAAATAAAACATGCTACGACAACTCTCTCGAACACTCACAAAAAACGCCTTTCGTCCCAAGCATCACCCCGCCTGGCTGCCCACCACCCGCCACCTCCGCGCCGACCCATGGCCCCTTCCACATACCCTAACATCTCCCATCCACAACCACACCCAACGACGTCACCCCACTCCCACCCCTTCCGAGGCCAAACGAGTCGCAGGATACGCTGAGAGCGCGATTGGTGAATCAGTCGAGGAAACGTGGGACGCTGGAGAGTGATTTACTGTTGAGCACGTTCGCGAGGGGTCAGTTGACGCGTATGAGTCTCGAGGAGATGAGGGAGTATGACAAGGTGTGTAACATGTTGTTTTTAAATCTTTGTCTTCCTATTCTCCCTTCTTTTTTAAACTTTCGTGGCTAAACACGCCTCTCATCAGCTCCTGGACGAACCAGATTGGGATATTTACTACTGGGCAACGCCTAAGCGTGCACCACCTGAGCGATGGGCGAACTCTCCCCTCTCAGAGTGCACGCGCGGAACGAAGGGAAGGTCGTCAGGAAGATGCCTGCACTATAATCCGTGTTAGACTGGGTATCAGCACAACTTGGAAGCATGTTTTCCGAAGGACCCATTCTCCAGGTTCGAGTCGACGCTACCCTACTGAGGCAGCAGTCAGGCCCGATTCAAGGCTACAGTGAATTATCTGCATGTAGGGATGCCATAGCGACACCAAATTCTTCCCACTGTAACATGATTATTCCACATGCGCTACAGGGACTCGGTCTATACCCAGGCTGACCAGGCAGATGACGGAATTTACCACCTCTGGCACTGATCGCGGATGGCGAGTAAACAGGCTGCAAAGGTACAGTCATCAGCGCTGGAGATTTCGAACCTACGAGGATTTGCTCGGGAGCCTCTGGGTGAGAAAGCCGACCCACTAACGAGATGGCGTGGTCAGACAGATATAATATAACCTTTCAATAAGTTTTGCTTACCATGCCACAACCGCAAAGAAGAATCTTGTCAGCTTCTATGGACCATTTTAATACACGATTAACTTACTTGAGCGTAAATCTTTCCTCCGGCATGGTGGACTACGACGGTAATATTCTTCCAGCCAGAGACCTGCTTTTCATCTCAAATTCCAGGAGTGTATGGTAATTTGGTGCTTGATAAAAATAAGGAATTGATAAGGAATGTGAGCCAGCATTCTGAGCAAATGAACGCCAAGATATATTCACCCTTGACGTGTTATCAAAATGCCCTCGGCGACGATCAAACCAACGCCACCCTGGACGCGTTGCACATAATACTCTCACTTGGGTAGGTGTTTGGGGCACGATTCCTGGTAAGCGCGGACATCAGATTCACAAATCGGTTCTTCAGGTGGTACTTCCAAGCTGAAGACAGCTTTTGTGGACATTTCGAGTCTAAAAGGACACAGATGCTGAGTGAGGAGAGAGAAAATAGGACTTTGTTGGCCTCCATCACGACAATTCCCTGCTTTTATATCGGTCCAACAAGAATGGAATACTGGATCCAGAATTCGAGTAATCCGAACAACTTCGTTGCAGTGTTCGTAGGTTGTGAGCGTTCGATCGCATGACATTGCATAAACACGATGACATCACCGGGTGTCATCAATCCGCCTGTCAGTGCTATGTAGATGTTAGACATCAGAGGGCTTATGCACCAGGTTAGCCATATTATCTGGTACTTAGTACGGTGAAGGTGATGTTACAAAACTAGGAAAGTGATTGAGATGAACAATAACCTACGAGGAAAAACAGTTGCACCATTCAGAACCAAGGGTAGAAGACGTAAAATCAACAGATGCAGCGTAAGATTGCGGTAAGGTAAGAATATTGGAGGAGTCAGGCAGCTCTGCTGTAAGCGGCACAAACATGAGGTGGTGTTCTCCTTGTGGGGAGAGCAGCCAGCCGGTGTGCCTGTGGTAACCAGATGAGTCCACGGTCTTCTGCCGGACATACCTGAGGGATGTCCACAAATGCTTTGAGTCAGCAGCGGCATGTCTACCATCGACTGAAAATGCAGCTGGTTCAGTGTAGGCGTTCAGCATCTTCAGCGTGTTGCTCGTCGAGGCATCCCACACCCGCACCGATTTGTCTTTCGAGCCGGAGACGATACGGCTGTCATCGCTCGAAAATGCGACTGACCTGACATAGTCAGTGTGGCCCTTCAGCATCTCGCCCGTCGAAGCATCCCACACCCGCACCGATTTGTCGAACGAGGCAGAGACGATACGGCTGTCATCGTTCGAAAATGCGACTGCCCTGACAGTGTTAGTGTGGCCCTCCAGCACCTTCAGCGTCTCTCCCGTCGAGGCATCCCACACCCGCAGCGATTTGTCTGCCGAGCCAGAGACGATACGGCTGTCATTGCTCGAAAATGCGACTGACAAGACACCGCCACTGTGGCCCTCCAGCACCTTCAGTGTCTCACCCGTCGAGGCATCCCACACCCGCACCGATTTGTCGAACGAGCCAGAGACGATACGGCTGTCATCGCTTGAAAATGCGACTGACCAGACACCGCCACTGTGGCCCTCCAGCACCTTCAGCGTCTCACCCGTCAAGGCATCCCACACCCGCACCGATTTGTCTGCTGAGCCAGAGACGACATGGCTGTCATCGCTTGAAAATGAGATGACATCGTCAGTGTGGCCCTCCAGCGCCTTCAGCATCTTGCCCACCGAGGCATCCCACACCCGCACCGATTTGTCATCCGAGCCAGAGACGATACGGCTGTCATCGCTCGAAAATGC
>Ga0307517_10004584_pt1 | contig 21186 bp, 16 predicted proteins | sample 23_EM_MG_FD_194515 | JGI IMG/M metagenome (GOLD analysis project Ga0307517, IMG submission 194515) | Populus trichocarpa ectomycorrhiza microbial communities from riparian zone in the Pacific Northwest, United States - 23_EM | ecosystem: Host-associated > Plants > Roots > Unclassified | place...
CGTGGGATGTGGCGGGGCGTTGCAACGCAAGTCAGGACGCACAGGACGCATGGGACGCAGGAGATGCGTCGCTTGCGTCAGGACGCAACGCCGACGGATCAGACGCAGGGTCCGTTTTTGCTGATGTCAATCAATTCAATTTCTTTGCGTTGTGCTAATGGTTGTGTCATAGCTAATCGAAGCCGGTACAAGGTCTCCTGGTTGTCTGGTTTGTTCTTCTCTCCTCCCTTCTCGCCCGCCAATACCTCCTCTTTCTTTTTTACAATCTCTGACCACATAACGGCAGCTTGGTCCAAATCAGTCACAGCGACTGCGACTCCCGATCTTGCCTCACTGCAAGCACTCTGATGAATCTATTATATATTGTAAGTAATTATTTCTCAATTATTTTTTATTTTTTTAACCTTTGTTTATTTTATTTTATTTTATTTTATTTTTTCTTTATTTTGTATTTTTTTATTCTTTGTTTATTTTTATTTTTAGAGTTTTACTAACATACTTTCGCTTGAATTAACACATCTCCCATGACTTCTTCAACATTGTAGTCAAAACGCTCGGTACATTTAATAATTTCTTGCTGAATAGCAAAAAATTCCGTTTTCCCCATCATTTTATAATCCTCAACCGCTGCAATACACTGACGTATAACTACTAACTTCTATTGCTCACTTGGGCGATTTTTGGGGATTACTGGTATAGGGCGATTGGAGATTTGTTGGGTTTGAGGTAATTGTATAGAGGTAAACTGGTTTCTGACTAAAGGTGGTTGATGTAAACTCGGCATAGGATTACTCGTCCATGATGCTGTTGCAATCAGCTGATTGTCATCAATTTCAACACTCGTCGGCCTATCCTGTACTACCTGAACAGGAGCTGGATTTCCCAATTGTGGCTCGTGTTGTATAAGATTGTTTGCTGTTTCTCTATTGTTTGTATCTGTATAAATTTATTGTAAGCTACTATGTACGGAGTAATTATATTTAGATTATTTTTTTGGAAAAGTAAATATTAAAATTTGATTATTTTCTTTAAGTTTATGTACATACCAAGAATAGTAATTCCAATATTCCGAAGATATGATGGATATGTTGGATCTTGAAAAAACTGCCGTGGTGGAAGACGAACTGCTTCAACACCATAGGTTCTGGCCACCCATTCACGATGAAAATGGTGGTAGCGGTTTTGCTCCTCGGGATCTGTCAATTGACCTATCGTCTGAGGATTCCATCTCTGTTGATCCAGTCATGGCTGAGATACGGGCTGAGGAACTGCAAATCCAGAAGTTTGCGAATGGGGCTGGTTTTGTGTAGATTCCGAAGACATAGCCAGATATTGTTGAAAAAGAATCACAGTATGAACGATTGGCGATGGCACTCTCATGGTATGAGGTTCCTAATTCCTATATCTGGTAAGTCTACAATCTAACTACATTTGATCTCTGTTTTCTTGGCTTTTGTCTTAGCTGCTAGAACTCATAATCTCCTTGCCGATGCACCCTGGCTTGCAAGCCAACACTTGGCATATCTTTCAAGGATCCCGTCTGACTGCTGGATCCCTCTATCGAGCCACACTTTATTTGGCTGCTCTAGCGCCATTTCCAAATAATGCAGTACCGTAAAAACTCTTGCGATTCACGATCGGATTATCCTCGCGAATCGAGTCATCAGCCCAAGATAGGTTTAGTTTGGCAAGTTCAAGAGATCATAAAAGGCCAAAGCACTTGGGCTATGCCACATCAGGAAAGCACTCATCCTTCTCAAGAAGCTTTGCCCTCCACCCCAAGATCAGAGACCTAACCGAGATGGTGAATCGCAAGAGTTTTTACGGTATCATACCGAAAGAATGTTTTCCGGCCGGAGGAAGATAATCTCCGCCTGCAGTCAACAAGCAAACCAAACCAAGAAAACCAAACCGAGAGAAATAATCAAACTGCTGGAAATGCCTGATCAGAACCTAAGTGGGCAAACGCCCCTCGCACTTACAAGAACTGGTAAAGTATCGTGAATGTTGATCACGGAATCTCTGATGAAAAGAACTTGCAAGGTGAAAACCTTTCCATCCGTTGTGTGTAGGTACAAAGCTGTCTCCGCCCCCATTCCCACTTCTCCTTAAAGCCCCACGATACAACCCCCTGATTACAAATCACTCCCTCCCTGGAGTCACAACACCTTTCACGGGCTCAGTAAAACTAACTAAACAGCTCACTTGAACCCCAGAACATAAAAGAAATACAATATCTAGCTAGCCACCCGTAGTCCCACCTTTTGCCCCACAGTACTCGTACCTCAGGTGAGAGTAAGTATCTGAGTGGCCAAGCAAAGGTTAGTACTTGTACCAAATACCGTAAGAACTCGAATAATTGGACGTCGTACAGAGCGGTTAATTTAAGGTGTGTATTGCGAAGTGATCTTCTTGTCTCAGTTAATATGGGTTTCAACATTTCTTGGCAGCTAATTAGAGTATAGGTGATGACAAAAAGGGATAAAACACTGCATCAATAGCTGCCAAGAAATGATGAAACCCATATTAACTGAGACAAGAAGATCACTTCGCAATACACACTTTAAATTAACCGCATTTTAGGCCGTCCAATTATTCGAGTTTTTACGGTATTAGCCTACCGTATTTGCGCGCAAGATCTTCAAAACTCCTGTCTGACAGCCGAATGTCCTTCCTCGTCCTAGTTACCGGGACCCCCCCATCCTAATCACGACAACCCGAATTCTGAATTCCTCTACCAATACTGTATGCGAAAGCCTGACCTGTCCTCCTGGATCCCCCGCTGCCCTGGGTAGCTCTTTGCATTTTGGCCATTCAGAATAGCTGGATGCGACTGTGCACGGAACCTATCGGTCTATAAATGAACAAAGTCCAAAAGCTGAATGATGGGTGGTGGGGGCGACAAAGAAGTTCAACCATACGAATCGAATAGTTGCTCCCAGTCTACTGTAGTAATTCTATTCGCCGCATGAGGGAAATTGCCCATTCCTTGCAGGGGACCAATACTGTAATTCTTCATGCCGGGCAAACAAAACCATCGCTTAGAGAGGCAACACAATGCGCGCAGGCGTGAAATAATCATTTATAAAGTGCAAATTCTTCGTGAAAGGATATTTCCTTCAGCTTGGGAAGTGCCCCCCTCTAGCCACCATACCGGTAATTTCCGTCAGAGACAACCCCAGTTCACGAGGACCTGCCAAGTGGCTTTCCGAACTGAGGTGGAAGTCCCTGGTCATGTACTCGAGTGCCGGTATTGGTGGTACCGTACTTCTGAACAAAGACCCAAAAACCTAAAGAGAGGCAACTGTTGAAGCTGGTAAACTGAAGCAAGAATATTGTTTGATGGCACGCGTGGAATTATGGCTTTCAGCACAGAAAGTGATACGGTAATTCGGTCCAAGGCGCGAAATACCGGTACTCGTAGCTGCACGTTACTGGTTTTGCCTACTCGCTGGGAAGTGCAATTCTTGATGCCACGTAGCATAGTACTCGTATAGTACCAGTACAAGTATATGGGACTTTCATGTAGTCCATTCCGCCGTCAGCCGCTTAGGGTTTGCGCATATGGTAGCCGACAACTACCTGCGGGTTGATTTCACAGACAATTTGCTTGGGTATGATACTAGTGCCAGTATCAGGTGAATTGATTGGACTACTGGTTGGCTTTTGCCCATCAAACCTTGGGACCGTGATTCTCCCAGCTTTTTTCGCCCTCCTGGACTCACTTCAACTAAATCCACCGCGCAAAATTACTCGAGAACCCATCCTCTACAGCCCTCAAATCGGCGAAAGAAAAACAAAATGAGATACCATCGCAGCGACGATATCAACCCCAAAATCACTTCTTTTTTTAACAATATAGGGGATGCCGAGAGGTCGGAGATTTTGGCCTGGCTATCGCCACTTGAACCCCAGATACGGCACCAGGACATTCGAGCCCGCAGAGTTGGTGAGGTGGGAGACTGGCTCTTTCAAACTGAGGAATATCGGAATTGGTTCGGTGGTATTCGTGGCGGTGAATCTGATGGCGCAGCCTTGTTTTGCTATGGGGGTCTAGGAGTTGGCAAGACTCACATTAGGTGAGAGAGAAGCTACTCGAGGGAAGAAAGATATTGTTAATGAGATGAAATGTTAGCTCCCTGGTGGTGGATACGTTATGCGAGCAGGCCGTGTCGGAAAACTCTGCCGTTGCGTACTTCTACTTCGACTTTGCCGCTCGGGAGCAATCGCCAGCTGCTGTTCTGGGTTCGGTACTGAAACAGGTTGTTGGTGGACTTGAAGCAGTTCCGGAAGGGATAGTCAGAGCTTTCCGAGACCAAGGGAACTCTACTGGTGGCCAGAGGCTACCGCTCTCGGAAATTGTGGGGTTCTTGCGGGATATCTCGTCTTCACGATGCACATTCATATGCATCGACGCCCTGGATGAGTGTCCGTCGGGGCATCGGGTGAAGCTCCTCGATTTACTCAACCAGATCCTCCAGGAGTCCCCCGGCACTCGGCTATTCATGACCGGGAGACAATATATCCTGAGTGAGGTTGAAAAACATCTTGGGGGAAGGATAGCGACTAGATGTATAACACCAACCAAGAATAATATCATCACATTCCTCCGAGCGAAGCTGAAAGAGGACACGATTCCGGACGCGATGAGTGAGAGTTTAGAGGAAGAAATTATTCGGGATGTTCCCGAGAGGGTTTCGGAAATGTAAGTAGGAAGGAGACACCACCAAGAATACCTAAAACTATGTGCTGAACGATCCTGTATTCAGATTCCTGCTTGTTTCCATAAGCATCGAGGCGATTCTACAAGAGACGACAATATATCGAAGGAGACTAAGGCTCGAAGCAATGAAGAATGGCGTAGGCTTGGGGGGCGCGTACAGGGCAATTCTGGGGAGGATAGAGGCCCAGGGTGGGGAGAAAGCAAGACTCGGGATGTCCGTTCTGATGTGGATCTTCCATTCAAGGAGGCCTTTGCTGGTGGAGGAGATATGTCATGCCGTAGCAATCCGGATAGGGTCAAATTATCTCGATAGCGACGATATTCCTTCGATATCAACCTTGATAGGCTGTTGCCAAGGACTTACCACCATAGACCGGGATACCTCAACTATTAGGCTCATTCATTTTACCCTCCAAGAGTATCTTTGCGCACATTTCGACCTTTTTGTTAGAGCTCACTCGACTATGGCCGAAACATGCCTGACGTATCTCAACTTTCAACACGTCAAAGATCTTTCAGCTGGCCCACCCCTTGACCCGCGGGGCACACCCTTCCTTGAATATTCTTCTCTATATTGGGGAACCCACATGCGGATAGAACCCTCAGACCGCGCAAAAACATTTGCGCTCCAGCTCCTTGATCGGTTCGATAGTCATATATCTGCCAAACTCCTTTGGAAGTCGATCAATGGGGGGTTGCCCCTTGACTGCGACCCTGGCGATGAGCCATTTTCCGCACTGCACTGTGTCTCATACTTCGGTATCGCCGAAGTCGCAAATACCTTAATAAAGATGAATGGATGGGATGTGAATGAAATAGATAGTGCGGGTGCGACGCCTCTCATATGGGCTGCAAGGTACGGGCATGAAGAGGTAGTGAGGTTGCTCTTGCGAAACAGAGATATTCAGCCTGATCAGCAGGACGCGAATTGTGCCCGAACGGCATTGTCGTCGGCTGCCGAGAATGGCCATGAGGGAGTAGTGATACTACTGTTGTACCGGGGAGATGTCGACCCCGATCACCCAAGCAAATCTGGGCAGACACCACTCTCGTTGGCCGCCGAGAATGGCCATGAGGGAATAGTGAACCTACTGTTGGACCGGGAAGAAGTCAACCCCGATCACCCAAGCGAATTTGGACGGACACCGCTATCGTATGCTGCCTCGGAGGGGCATAGAGGTGTAGCGGAACTCCTCCTGGGACGCCGGGATGTCAATCCCAATTCATTCGATAGCAATGGTCGACCTCCGTTATCGTATGCTGCCGCGGGGGGGTACGAAGGTGTAGTGAAGCTGCTTGTGGAAAGCCCAGATATCGATCCCAATTCGTCGGATAGCAATGGCCTAACACCCTTAACGTATGCTGCCAAGTGGGGGCGAGAGGATCTAGTGGAATCGTTTTTGAAACGCCGGGGCACCAATCCTAATTCGCTGGATAGCATTAATCGACCCCCGCTATCGTATGCTGCCGCAGGGGGACATCGAGGTGTGGTGAAACTGCTTGTGGAATGCCCAAATATCGATCCCAACTCATCAGATAGCGATGGTCTAACACCCTTATCGTATGCTGCCCGGTGGGGGCGAGAGGATCTAGTGGAGAGGTTTTTAGAGCATAACGGTGTCAATCCCGATTTACCGGATTGCAATAAGCGAACACCCTTATCTTATGCTGCTTCGACAGGACACGAAGTTGTAGCGGAACTCCTCCTGGGACGCCGGGATGTCAATCCCAATTCATTCGATAGCAATGGTCGACCTCCGTTATCATATGCTGCCGCGGGGGGGTACGAAGGTGTAGTGAAGCTGCTTGTGGAAAGCCCAGATATCGATCCCAATTCGTCGGATAGCAATGGCCTAACACCCTTAACGTATGCTGCCAAGTGGGGGCGAGAGGATCTAGTGGAATCGTTTTTGAAACGCCGGGGCACCAATCCTAATTCACTGGACAGCATTAATCGACCCCCGCTATCGTATGCTGCCGCAGGGGGACATGGAGGTGTGGTGAAACTGCTTGTGGAATGCCCAAATATCGATCCCAGCTCATCAGATAGCGATGGTCTAACACCCTTATCGTATGCTGCCCGGTGGGGGCGAGAGGATCTAGTGGAGAGGTTTTTAGAGCATAACGGTGTCAATCCCGATTTACCGGATAACAATAAACGGACACCCCTATCTTATGCTGCTTCGGCAGGACACGAAGGTGTAGTGGAGCTGCTTCTGAGGCGTGCGGATGTTGACCCCAATTCATTGGATAGCAATGGCCGACCCCCACTATCATACGCTGCCGCGGGGGGGCATGGAGCTGTAGTGAAGCTACTTGCGGAAAGCCCGGATATCGATCCCAATTCATCGGATAGCAATGGCCTAACACCCCTATCGTATGCTACCTACTGGGGACGAGAGGATCTGGTGGAGCGATTTTTAGAACGTGGCGATGTCAACCCCGATTTACCAGATAACAATGGCCGAACGCCCCTATCTTATGCTGCCTCGAGAGGACACGAAGGCGTAGTGGAGCTGCTCCTGGGACGTGGGGATGTTGATCCCAATTCATTGGATAGCATTAGTCGACCCCCGCTATCATATGCTGCCGCGGAGGGTCATGGAGGTGTGGTGAAGCTCTTGCTCAAACGTGGTGATGTCAATCCCGATTCTCCGGATCGCAGTGGTCGGACACCTTTATCGTATGCCGCCATTTCGGGTTCTGGGGGTGTAGTGAAGCTCTTCCTCGGTCGTGCGGACGTCAATCCTGATTCCTTAGACAACAGTGGTCGGACACCTTTATCATATGCTGTCACTTCTGAGGATGAGACTGTAGTGAAGCTCTTTCTCGAAGACGAGAATATTAGTCCTGATTTATCGGATAGCGAAGGCCGAACACCCCTGTCCCATGCTGTATCGGGGAGATCTGAAGGTGTAGTGGGGCTGCTTCTGGGACGCCGAGACGTCAATCCCAATTCACTGGATAGGGCTGGTCGACCTCTGCTGTCATATGCTTCCACGGGAGGGAATGGAGGTGTAGTGAAGCTACTTATGGAAAGCCCGGATATCGATCCCAATTCATCGGATAGCACGGGCCTAACACCCTTATCGTACGCTGCCAAGATGGGGCGAGTGGATCTGGTGCAGAGGTATTTAGGGTGTCGGGGCGTCAATCCCGATTTATCAGATCGCAATGGCCGAACACCCCTGTCCTTTGCTGCCTCAGGGGGGTACGAAGGTGTAGCGGAGCTGCTTCTGGAGCGTGGGGATGTCAACCCCGATTCACCGGATGGCCGCGGTCTGACACCGCTATCATATGCTTCCATTTTCGGGGCTTCGGGTGTGGTGAAGCTACTCCTAGACTCCCACCGTGTCAATCCCAATTCACCAGATAGCAGTGGCCGGACACCCCTGTCGTTTGCCGCCTCGAGAGGACATGAGGGTGTGGTGAAGATACTTTTGGGACACAAGGATACCAATCCCAATCCATCTGATGGCAATGGCGTGACACCGCTGTCATACGCCGCCATTACCGGGGCCCCAGGTATAGTGAAGCTACTTCTAGACTCACACGGTGTCAATCCCAATTCACCAGATAGCCGCGGCCGAACACCCCTGTCATTTGCCGCCTTCAGAGGGCATGAGGGTGTAGTGAAGGTGCTTCTGGGACGCGAGGATGTCAATCCCAACTCACCGGATTTCAAAGGCCAGACACCCTTGTCATATGCCACCAGGATGAGGCGAGAGGGTGTAGTGAAGCTATTATCGGAAGCCGGAGACTCTAATCCCAAATCGTTGGAAACCCCTAATCAATCATACCTAGCTCTGTTGGTCATTATCTCTGCCCTTGGCGCTAGTTTAGGGTTTCCTTTTTTCCTTTTGACTTCTTTCCTGTTCGTTCTTCTATTCTTCCATTCTTCTATTTTTCGCGTTCATAGAGGACAATAGGTAGAGCGATTTTCACGAGTTGATTTCACGCCATCCACGGCCCTAGGTGGTAATTGGTATTTCAGTTTTGGTTAGATTCGGGGGTGTTTTATACCAGTAATCTTGTCTATACGACCCTTGTGTTTCTTTTCCCTCCCCTTGTTTCCTTGGGATTCTCTTTGTGCAGTATAGATATTCCTAGCATACCATATTGGTATGTAGAAGTATTCGTTCATAATAATACACACCTTGTTACCAGCAACAAGCACAAAGTGCCCAAAGTGCGCTACAGGCCTATAGCTCCCTCGGCATCCACTAACCTTCCCCTCTCCCTCCTCCTACATAACTCCCCAGCAGCTTTCAACCCCGAGCCCGGATATTATAGCTCTGGCGGCGCGATAGTAGATTTCAAGAGATTTTAGGAAACATAAAACCCGGGGCCGAGAGGTCTACCCCCTGGGACGCAGGAGGCACCAACGGCGCATTAGGAAAACCCCCCCGAATGAAAGCAAATTCCACAAGCCACAATCAATTCAATTCAATGCAAGCTAAATATTAACTTTCCAACTAAGCCCAATGCCACAAGGAAAGATAGAAGAGAAAAATCTAACATAGCCTGTTTGTTGGACTATCTATGCACTGATAACCCTCTGTGGTCCTCAACTCTTCTAAAGATAGTCCATTTGCTTCTCCGATCTTCCCAAATAGATTCTCCAGGTAAGCTAAATTTACAAGGTTTTATTTTCGTGCGAAAAGAGAATAGTGGCTTCCTTAAGTTACACAATAATCAGCAAACCCGCACACAACGGCTTCTGTAGAAAACATGATGCGCTGCCCCGGCTTCCTTCAAGAGGCCGGGCAAGCACTCTCCCCTTTTCTTCTAAAGCAAAGTTATGATATCGTACATCATGAATTATTATTCGCGCCCCACAATAACTGTCAATAATCCGGCTAAGAATACTTAGCAAGGCATGACTGATTTTACCCCCCCACAGTACTTCTTCAGCGGAAAAGAGCCAGCCCACACCCGCCACTACAAATGAGGAAACCAAATCTTAGCGCAGAAGTGCGAGCACTTTATATACACTCATCATTCCCAGAAGCAGAAATCTCAAGTAACCCTGATCATCACCGTCTCACTCGTTGGGCTCCTCTCGCAGCGCAGCACACCCACGAAACTGGATTTCGGCATCATCGTAGGATTCCGTGTCCAGAAGGTAGAATGCCACGCGGAAACCAAGTTCTTCAGCAACGGGGTCCGTTGAATCTTTAGTTGCTGCGAGCGCATGTGGGATATACGTAGGGTCAATAGATCGCTGCTCATCCTGAGATTGAGGGAAGAGCCGTGAAATGGATTTCAGTGCAGCCGCCCTCCCTTGATCCGGTTCTCTAGTTGGTAAATACGCCTGTAAGGACAATTGGACTAAACGGTCAAGCTGATAGAATGTTTTGTCCCCACGTTTGACACTCGTAACCAACGAGAATCCCGATAGTTTTCCAATGGCGGTATGAAACTCAGCCAAATGATGCACTCCTTCTAGACTGCACTGGGTCAGTAGCTCCTCGGGTATGTTTTGATGGTTGAAGAACGCCATTCGCCGCAGAAGATCCGCCGCTAAGGGCATCTGTTGCCTGATTTGGTCGAAGGTGGCAAAGAACGTGCTCAGGATACTTTCATAAGCGGCTTCTCGTTGGATGTCATAAAATGGCTGCGAAAGTAGGTTCTTCATTTGTTCCTCGCTCTCTCGGAGAATATTCCAGTAGATGGATGGCGATATGGCAGTCTTGGTCATATAGGCTACTGAACCTACGACAGCCAACGGCAGGTGATGTACCGAACCCAGGATCGCCGCGACATCCTCATATTCTTTACCTTCCAAATTACCTGAGCCGCAATAGCGCTTCGAAAACAACTCCAGGGCTTCTTCCTCTCCCATTTTTCCAACCTCAATCATTGCCAGGCACTGCTGCAATGCAACCTGTCGGGATCTAGTTGTAAATATCAGAGTTCCACTAGTCGCTTGTGGTATAAACTTGGCGATTGAGCTGTCGTTGGTAGCAAAATCGGCTTCGTTATCGGCATTGTCAATAACCAGAATCCAGGTACCACTGTGTGGGCCCTCAAACCACCTCCTTACTACCAGCAGTCTCGCTTCCTCTGTCACGGCGTTGTGTAGAGGAATTTGAACATGCTGTGCAATAGCCATGAAGCCCTCACTAAATTTTGACATCCCACTTCCTTGCACCCAGAAAATGTTACAGTTTCTATCGCTGACACACTGATGAACGTATTCCAGGGCAATCTGAGTTTTGCTAAGCGACGTTAGCGCACCCTTCATACCGCGAAATATATAAACATCGCACTAACTTGAATAAAAGAACCCTGTCTCAGGACACTCAAGTTTCCCCTCTAACACGGTGTTTGGTTTTGGTATTTCCTCCTCTCGCCATTGAAATGGGAAACTCATACGCCTTAAGACAAGGTTCTCTTATCTGGGTTAATACGGTACCGGTACTAGTGCTTACCCGGAACCGCCTAATCCATAGAGTGCGACTCGGTTGTGGTCCTTGGGCTCGGAAAACCTCTTGATCTCCGCCAAGAGACTTTGGCGACCAGTGAACCTACTGTTCCTGCAATATGGAATTAGCCGATAAAGCCTGGGTGCTTATTTCAGTTGGGATATCGCGTTAGTTCTTTGCCAGAAATCTCTCGGGGATCCTGATAATACCTGCCTCTCCCACCCCAAATAAACTACCGTGATTTCGAACTCCGAAATCGGCTACACCAGGCAGCACAAATGTAGTATTATAACTACCATAAGCACTGCTATTACCAGTGTTCCCACTGCAGGTTCCGTGGATGTTGGATTGGGATTGGGCAATACTAAAATGGGTGTCAGACGAGCGAGTCTTATCCCCAGCACCAGAGATTTTAAAGGAAAGAGTGGCATACTGAGCCATCGGGTTTAACATTAGGAGATAGCTCTATCTAGTGTTCCCGAAGATCAGATATGATGGTGAAAAGATGTCGCAAGCTCGTTTGGAATGATATCCTTCTGTGTCTGAAATAAGCGGGTGGGAGAGATATGCTCGGCGGAGAGCCTAACCTTGGACACTGAGGTGAATAATTCCCTGCCTCTGGATCTGTTGGGGAGCAGAATTCTGGTGAGTGGTGCCTAAGTCTGGCGAGGGCTAGAGTTTTAGAGCAGTGTAGAATCGATGGGAGAATATATAAAACAGAAAACAGGAGACGGGGAACGGAAGCTTGACGGCCCGGAGAAGGAAAGAACAGTGAAAATAGGGGGAAGAACGTGTGCCCCACAATTGCCAGCTCTGTTCTCATTTGGGCAAAATAATTGGCTGGGCCTCACTTGGGATTTGGACCGCAGCAAGTCCACTGAAGGGTCTTGGGTGGATGTTAGCCACCGGGGTGTCGCAAAGCAGGTGAGACAACCGCAAGAGCCTCCGAACTGCGGGCAATGCAGATCTTCACAACCTTCTCCTCAAGTACGGTACGAGCACTGGTTTCGCCTACACGCTGGGAAGTGATGATTCTTAATGCCACATAGCATAGTGCCGTATATGGGACTTTTATGTCGTCCATTCCGCCGTCAGCCGCTTAGGGTTTGCACATATGGTAGCCGACAATTACCTGCGGGCTGATTTCACAGACAATCTGCTCGGGTACTAGTGGCAGTATCAGGTGGACTGATTGGGCTACTGGTTGGCTTTTGCCCACCAAGCCTTGGGACCGTGATTCTCCCAGCTTTTTTTCGCCCTCCAGGAATCACTTCAACCGAATCCGCCCCACAAATTACTCGAGAACCCATCCCCTACAGCCCTCGAATCGGCGAAAGAAATACAAAATGTCTCGATACCATCTCAGCGACGATGTCAACTCTTTCAGAATCACTCCTTTTAACCATAAATGGGATGACCTTATAGTGGCTGACGAGAGGTTGGAGGTTTTAGCCTAACTATCGCCACTTGAACCCCAGATTGGCACCAGGACATTCGAGCCCTCAGGGTCGATGAGGTGGGAGACTGGCTCTTTCAAACTGAGGAATATCGGAATTGGTTCGGTGGTATTCGTGGCGGTGAATCTGATGGCGGAGCCTTGTTTTGCTATGGAGGTCTAGGAGTTGGCAATACCTACATTAGGTGAGAAAGAAGCTACTCGAGGGAAGAAAGATGTTACTAATGAGATGCAATGTTAGCTCCCTGGTGGTGGATTCGCTATGCGAGCAGGCCGTGCAGGAAAACGCTGCCGTTGGTGCTTCTGTTTCGACTTCGCCGCTCAGGAGCAATCGCCAGCTGCTGTTCTGGGTTCGGTGCTGAAACAGGTTGTTGCTGGACTTGAAGCAGCTCCGGAAGGGATAGTCAGAGCTTTCCGATGCCGAGGGAAGGCCTTTGGTGGACAGAGGTTACCGCTCTCGAAAATTGTAGAGTTCTTGCGGGATATCTCGTCCTCGCGATGCACATTTATATGCATTGACGCCCTGGACGAGTGTCCGTCAGGGCATCGGCTGAAGCTCCTCGATTTACTCAACCAGATTCTCTAGGAGTCACCCGGCGCTCGGCTATCCATGACTGGGAGACAATATATCCTAGGTGAAGTTGAAAAACATCTTGGGGGGAGGGTAGCGACTGGATCCATAACACCCACCAAAAATGATATCACGTTCCTCCGAGCGAAGTTGGAAGAGGACACGATGCCGGAGGAAATTATAAAGAATATTCCCGAAACGGTTTCGGAAATGCAAGTAGGAAAGGAGACACTACTAAAAATACCTAAAACTATGTGCTGAACGATCTTGTGTTTAGATTATTGCTTGTTTCTCTAAGCATCAGGACGATTCTACAAGAGACGACTCTATATCGAAGGAGAGAAAGGCTCGAAGCAATTAAGAATGGCTTGGGCTTGGAGGGCGCGTACGCGGCAACACTGGGGAGGATAAAGGCTCAGGGTGGGGAGAGGACAAAAGTCGGGATGGCCGTTCTGATGTGGATCTCCCATTCAAGACGGCCTTTGCGAGTGGATGAGATATGTCATGCCGTAGCAATCCGAATGGGCTCAAATGATCTCGATTACGACAATATCCCGGAGATATCGACCTTATAGGCTCTTGCCCAGGACTTGCCACCATTGGTAAGGGTGCCTCAACAATTAGGTTGATCCATTTTACACTCCAGGAGTATCTCTGCACACTTCCGGACCTCTTTCACATCGCTCACTCGACAATGGCCGAAACATGCTTGACGTATCTCAACTTTCAGCACGTCAAGGGTCTCTCAGCTGGCCCCTTTCCTGGCTCGCAAGGCACCCCTCCTTGAATATTCTTCTCTATATTGGGGAACCCATATGCGAATGGAGCCCTCAGATCGCACAAAAGAATTTGCTCTACAGCCTACTATCATATGCTGCCGCGGGAGGACATGGAGGTGTAGTGAAGTTGCTCGTCGAAAGCCCAGATATCGATCCCAATTCACCGGATATCAATGGTCTAACACCCTTATCGTATGCTGCCAACTGGGGGCGAGAGGATCTGGTGGAGTGGTTTTTAGAACATAGCGATATCAATCCCAATTCACTGGATGGCAGCGTCCGAACACCCCTATCTTATGCTGCCTCGAGAGGACATGAAGGTTTGGTGAATGTGCTTCTGAGGCGCAGGGACACCAATCCCAATTTATCTGATGGCAATGGTCTGATAGCCATGGCCGGACACCCCTGTCATTTGCTGCTTTCAGAGGGCATGAAGGTGTAGTGAAGGTGCTCCTGGGGTGCGACGATGTCAATCCCAACTCACGGGATTTCAATGGACGGACGCCCTTGTCATATGCTACCATGATGAGGCGAGAGGGTGTGGTGAAGTTATTATCGGACGCTAGAAACTCTAATTCTAAACCGTTGGAAATCCAATCAATTGTACTTGTACGTAGCTCTACTGGTTATTATCTCGGCTTTTGGCGCTAGTTTAGAGTTTCATTTTTTCCTTTTGACTTATTCCCGTTTGTTCTTTCCATTTTCCCATTATTCTATTTTTCGTCTTTATAGAGTACAATAGCTATGGGAATTCCCGTGAATTGATCTCACGCCATCCACAGCCCCTTGCGACAATTAGTATTCCAGTTTTGGTAAGGTTCAGGCTGTTTTATCATCTTATATGTACTACCCTTCTGTTTCTTTTTCCCTTTCCGTTTTCCTTGAGATTCTCTTTGCGCAGCACCCCTAGAGTATGATATTACTAGAAGTATTCATTCATAATAATACACATCTTGTTACTCTCTATAATCCCTGCGTGCTCAAAGTATGCTATAGGGCCGATAGCAGTCTCGGAATCCACTAAAATTCCCCTCGCTCCTCCATCTTTCTTACCAGCAGCTTTTGGCTCCGAATCCGGGGGTTATGGTGCTGACAGGGATGGTGGATTTCGGGGAATTTTACTGTACTGGAAACAAAAGCGCCCGGAGCTGATAAGTCTACCCTCTAGGACGCAGAAACCGCCAACCGCGCAGTAGGTAAATCTCCGTAGATGAAAGAAAACTCCATATGCCACAATCAATTCAATTCAATGCAAACTTAACACTAACTTTCCAACCTAGCCCAAGGCCACCAGGAAAGACAGGAAAGAACCTAACCATAAGGAAAAGTCCAACCAATCCTGGGTTTTGGACTATATCCACTCTGATAGCCCCCACTAATCTCCCAAAGCTGATCCTGTCGCTTCTCCGGTTCTCCATGATAGATTCTCCAGTCGTGAGCTAAACTCACAAGGCGTTTTTCTGCCAAAAAGAGAAAAGTGATCTTATATAACAATCAGTAGCAACCCGAGTACACAACCACTCCTGTGGCAAACATGGCGCATTCCCATGGCTTCCTTAAACAGGCCAAGAAAGCACTCCCTATGACTGCTCATAATCGGACATTGTCACATTCTCTAATACCCACCGACGCTAGAAACAAAGTAACACGAAGGGGGACAATCGCATCCCCCACGTTCCACACATTCATTTCTCAATGGATAACTACCTTTTATACATGCCCCCAGTGAATTCCATCCCTGTTGTCATAAATTTACTTAGGAAAGCCGACGAGGGGCTTTTCTTAAGACGCGGGGACTGAAAAGGGTTAGATAAAAGTGTGATCCGCGGTGTTGGTGATATAGGGCAAAGGTATATTAATGGCTATTGCTTTGTATTAAGGATGCAATATATCGGATATGTGTGGAGATACCGCAATTATACTTACTTAGGTACTCGGGTATGGACATGGGTGATGGGACAGCCAGGGATTACAGAGGCCTGAACTTACTGTCCTCGTAGGAAATAAAAAAATAAATTTGGCATCTAAATTGCTTGATCGAGCAAGAACCTTTGACACCCCTAGCCCCTAGCTGCCCGATCCCACGTCCATACGCGAGTAATATATTTAGGTTAAGATAAGCTCTGACTACATTGGGTTTAGGTTAACTATTAGTTGTACGGGTTTGGGCTTAGTATGTACAAGTGTGTTTCCCACTTATATATGATAGCTCCCTCTCTTGTACTGCTAGACAATGACGAACAACACCTACTCTACATATCGTACTAGGTAATTTCTTCTGTCTTTGTTTTGCTTTGAGTTTCTATTTTGCCATGGGCTCTTTCCCGATTATAGCGGCTGTACCTTAGGCAAGTTCTTGTCATGTGTCATACCTAAAATCGTATCACGGATTTAACAAAAAAGTTTACTTGCCGTTCGAACTTGGAGAGGACGAGTGGTATTCCATGATGTTGGTGTCAGCCCTTACCGATAGCCTATCCCTTTGTAGAAAATTCATGGCCAACCGCTGAACGGGTATTTTGTAGTCCTCACTCCCACCGACTTGGAGCGAGAGACGGTGAGATAAAAAGTCTCCTTTTGGAGCTCAACCCTCTCCCGCGAAAATCTCTCTGATACTCCCACTGTTGTCCAGGTTGTTACAACCCTCCTGCACCTTACCATGCTTCCGCGCAGCGGCCCCCACCAAGCATACATCTCCCCATTTTCATGCTCCGTTTCTGCTAGCAATATCTCCAATGTCTCATATTTCTAGTGGCATACGGGAATCGTGCATTCGAGAATTAGAAGACAGGTCATGTGTATAATTCAGAGACGCAAGACACAGGATCGTCCAGGAAAGAAGTCGGTTGTTCTCTGGAACTGCACCGTTCTACTTCAAGCGTGCTTCTATTATCTGACGCAGCTGCCACCACTTGTGCCTCCAATCCACAAAATATCGGTCCCCTCCTTCACCCCGGAGTGGGTCTACATTCAACGAAAGCACTCTCTGTCCTAAAATGAATCTCAAGATATATTCTCTACCAAAACTAAATCTGTTCCATTATTAAGCAAAAGAATGAGGTTGCTAGGAGTGGAGGAAGGGTTAACTTACCCAACAAACTTCTAATTTAATCCCTGAAAACGCCAGAAGAAAAACCGAAACCAAAAGCTAATAAACATCCCAGACCACCCAGGACAAAACCCATATTCATCCAACTCTGCTGATACTGACAAACGGCAATTTCTGTGGGACAAGATCACAGACTCTGAGGGAGCAAGCGGGGATCCAATTACCGGATACTTCGGGAATTTCGAGCATGTAGCAGCTGTACGATTCGAAAGCACCGGTTTGTGGTGGCAAGCGTGGGCGGTGTTCCACTAGATTTGCTTGAACTATTGGGGCTGACAGCTTCCCACGCTAACAGTGGTTTTCACCACTCCGGCAGCCCGCAGGAGTGGTATTTTATCAAGTACTGTGTCTAGAGTGTCGGGGTTGACATCTTCCCGCCAGAGCAATGGCTTCATTAAGTTACTCCCTGATCGCCACTCCCGGCAGCCAGCGAGAGCGGCACTCGGGAGGATTAATCCGAACTATCGGGATTGACACCTTCCTACTCCAACAACAGCTTCACCACCCCTCCATCCCATTTTCGGTAGCCCACGGGAGCGGTATTTGGCCATGCACTGCGTCTTGGGTGTCGGGGCCGATGCAGTGCAATCGTCACTCAAGTACTTGCGGACATATAAGCCGTGGTGAAAGCTTAGTCAGCAAAGGCAAAGCGAGAATAGTACACCCCCCCCACAGAGAAAAACTACGTATGATACAGAGTATTAAATGTGTTCTTGATTCTACTAGAGTAATATTTCATTTTTTTCATTCTTCTCTTTTTTCTACCATTGCGATACTATTATCCACCATCTGCTGGATACCCATTGGGTGCACAGACGTTTCGGTACTCCGCAATCACCAAGACTTCTCTCGCTAGCCACTGTATCCCCCTCGTTGAAGTTGAAATCTTCAGCCTATAATTCTGCCCCAAGTGCATGGCGCTACTTCTCTGATTGCAGGGGCGGCTCAGAGCAAGATGTCCGCATGGGCGCTTGCATTCCAAGATTATATTTGCTTCCATCGTAGTATCCTATTCGATTCAATATCTTGTCGCAGACTTTCTATAAACCAAGGGCCTTGGTCACCCTATAAAGCGCCTGCCTCTTGTAGTGAATGGTCGCCTCTGCCGGGACTGCGTCCATATCGAGAGAAACAGGGTGGAGTCTAGTGATCGCCGTTAGCTCTACTTCTAGGAGCCAACACCGTGAAAACGCATAGTTCCACGATGTCACCTCCGGGATAATTCTTAGGATACCGGCTTCCAATTCCCCGTCCGTTGCACGAAGCCCTGGGTTTCTGTTCAGCTCATCCTGAGGTATAATCTAATGTCATGCTTCTGAGTACTTATTAGCAAAATCTCAAGAATTCCAGAAACGTGTTTTGGTACTTTGGAGGGTATGTGAAGCCTCTCAGTAAGGAAGAGCGAAGTGATTGGGCACCTCCGCACAATATTCTGCAAATATTTCTAAAGCTCTAGCCGGAGTTTCGCAGGAAGTACACGCAGGGCATCCATGCTGATAGGTGTCCTCCTGGGGCGGGTGCTTGGCGAGCTCCTGGGGATATCAGGAGACGGGAATCTGGGACCACCAACCCTCCCCCCCCTTTGAATTCTCAAACGCTCCCGGTACTTCATCTGGGATCAGTTTCGATGCGCTGACAACATGCCTTCACAGTGCCCTAAGTAACCCCATCGCGGATTGTCGATGCTGAGTATGAAAGCCGTAGTACTGGTACGTGCACGCCATAGCTATATTGCCCGCATCTATCCGATCGCATAGTCTATCTACCACGAGGGAGCTGTCAGTGGTACTATTTAGCCTCGCCCACGCCCTCTAAGGGTAGCCGCAATCTATACCTAAAATGCACGTAGCGCGTAAGTCCCCCATCGCCAGGGTTCCCACAACAAAACACGGTAGGCTTGGTGTTCGGTCACCACTTTGATCCCAACGTGTAAACTCGTTCGTAAGAAGAAGCCAGTCGCCTGCCGATGCCTATAGCCTGATGTCTTTCGCGAGGTTCGAGGAAACAACCATTTCCGGGGGACGGGTTTCCCATCGGCTACCGATCTGTTATTCCACACGTTTTTATAACCGTTGTGACATTACCACAGTCGCTATTATCGGAATGGCGGATTTTTGGCGTGCTATCGGATTCATCTCGTGTAGCTATCGGTTCTGTTGAAATTGGTTCTCCAGAAGGACATGTGGGGTGTTGAGGTATGGTGGTCAACAGACTCGTGGGGGGTGGGAGATGGGACAACCCATCCCCTGCCACATTGGTTTCGGACGGCAACCCTACCATATCAAATTATTTCCCGCCTTGGGGAATCATGCGCCCTTGTTCAAAGTTGCAATGAAGGGGGGGTTCGATCAAAAAATGATCGAAGGCGAGGAACGCGCTTTTTCGAACTGAGGGGATAAGATACTTGTAGAACCCCTTCTAACAAATCGGCAAACTAGCCCTCCGGGTTCGGTTATCAGATCAGAGGCCTTCTTTGCAACACTGCACATCTACGGTAGTGAGGCTCGGCAAATATTTGCGGCCGGTTCGTACCGAAATTTGGTGCCAATAAAAAAAATGCCAAGCATCGTTCAGGGTGTGCCCTGAGGTGTTTGATAGGGTAGTGAGAGCAGTCATGTCGCTCGATCGGGCCCACGGAAAAACTCTGTTTAGTAGTTAGCTTGGCGCACACACTTTAGCACATAAGCCGCCTCTCATGTAGACTAGACTAACAACGAACAACCACACCGATTTCCTCACTTTTTGGAAAATTGGCCACGTAACCTCCTTGTGATCTGTCACATTCTGGTTTTCAGCGAGTTACGTTCCTTGATTCTTATCGTTCTTGTTCTCGTGATAGCTTCAAGTCTTTAACTTCAAGTACTCCGTTGGGCTCTGCTTGATTTTAATTCTTTGATTTACAGGCTCTATTTTATCCTGTTCATCAATCTTCGAGGTTCCTCATCTTCCCCTCTGCTTTCTTCTTCCTTCGGTCGGCTTGCCCTCTGCTTCTTCCTTCCTTTTGGGGTTAACGCACCTGCTTCTTCCTCCTTTGGTTGAGTGCTGGCGGTTTCCTCCCTTCGGTACGGTCGAAAGGTCGGTGGTTTTTCCCATCGGTCGGTTAGTCGTCACGGTCGGTCTTCTGTCGGTCAAGTTGATCGTCATGGTTAAGCGAGGTTCCTCAACCTTTTCTGCCGCCGCGGTCGCGAGATCGGGTCTGGCTCTCGGGTTGTCGGTCGAGAAAACTTTGGCCCTCGAGGCTGAGGTTTCCCGTCTTCGGCACCATATTTCCGTCCTCTCCCGTCGGCTACATTTGTCGACTCGGGAGAGTGAGTCCCTCCGCCTTGAGCTTGATGCTCTTCGTTCGGTCGCTCCCCTCTCTCGTGAGGGTGACGGTGCTGAAGCCTCTTCTCCTCTTCGTGAGGGGGTGGCTGATGAAGTGGCGGTGCACGCCCCGGTGGCTGTGCCTGCTGCGCCTACGGTGGCGTCCCTCGGGGCGCATGTGGAGGGGTTGACGGTGACTACTGTGGCTTCCGCTGTCATGGCGCAGGAGCCTGAGCCCGATGTGGCTGAGCCAGTGTTACCGGTGGTGGTTCAGGTTCAACGGTCGCCGTCGGCTGATGGGGCTGTTGCCAAACGTCACCCACGTCGTGTGCGTTGGGTGGACGATGAGGCTGGCGTGGCTTCTCGGAAGGCTCGGGTGATTGAGGTCTCCTCGTCGCCTCCTCCGGTTCCCGCTGGTCATACCAGTTCTCGGGTGGCCTCGGCTGCTCGGGGGGAAGGGTCCGATCGTCATGCTCGTGATCCTGGTGTTATTACCGTCGGCCGTGGTCGGCGTCGGAAGGGGCGTGGTGGGCGCCATTAAGATTGTGTTGGATTTCTTTTGTCGTGTTTGCGTGACCGGTTTGCCGGAATGTTGGCTTGGTTGTGGTTATGACCTCGCTTACGGTAGTGTTTGATGGATGGATATGGGAGGTGGATTTGCTTTGTTCGTACCCTAGTTGGGTGGTTTATTTTTGTGATTCCCGTGTGCTGGCCGGATACTCGGACTTCGGTCTACGAATCGCGCGGGTGGTACTTTTCCAGATGTACTGCGGGCTAGGCGGGTTGGACTGGCGTACTCCTTGGAACGTACTGCTGT
>Ga0307517_10004585_pt1 | contig 21176 bp, 17 predicted proteins | sample 23_EM_MG_FD_194515 | JGI IMG/M metagenome (GOLD analysis project Ga0307517, IMG submission 194515) | Populus trichocarpa ectomycorrhiza microbial communities from riparian zone in the Pacific Northwest, United States - 23_EM | ecosystem: Host-associated > Plants > Roots > Unclassified | place...
ATGGGTATAAGGGGTACAAAACTCAATTTTAACCTCTTACAATTAGGGACCATTCTTTAAGGTAAGCCATCCTTATGTTACATCCTTTTTTATTGAGTGACGAGGAGGGTTAGGTAATAATTGTAGCTCTAATTACCACCAATACTCCAAGGTGGTAGTTGGAGCAACAAATCAAGAAAAAATAGGAGGGGGAGCAGAAAAATAGTACCTTAATCCTAACCTATCGTAGAAGCGAAGGAAAAAGCCCCATTTTTATACTGAAAGACCCCTTTTCCCTTTTTATTCTTCAGCCTATCAACTCTCTACAAACCATATCAAGTTCCTAGATGTCTTTGGTTATATGTGCATCTTCAAGTGTACTAAACTAAAGATTTATCAAAGAATTTTGAAAAATTAGAACGAGTTGAAGATGGACTAGATAAAGCTAAAAGGTATCCATCAGTTGTCTCTAAGCTCTCTATTTATTTTTTCCTTGTCCTAAATTGACCAACTTACTCGGAACCACTTTCCTGGACGGGCATATCTATAAAGAAGAAATGAATTAGAATGCAAGTCAAATATAAGTTCAAGAAATGAAACAAATCTTTGAAAGACATAAATTTCACTACCAATCAAGCTAACTTTTAGGCAACATCTCCAAGTTAGAGGATTGATCATATAGCTATCAGTCATCTCCAAGATTGAACACAACCAAATAAATCTAAAATCAAGTTGAAAAGAACTTGACCTAATGATTATCTAAACCAAATAACCATATTTATTGGATGAAAAATCTCAACCCATGGATTATAACGAACCAAGAATTAAAAGTATAAGAATGAACGTGGTAAAGAAGAAATCTTTGATAGGTTCTTGAAAAGTTTTATGAAGAACCAAGAGTAAAAACAACATCTTTCATAGAAGTCTTATTTCTGAATAATTCCAAGAGTTATGGCAACTTACAAACTAAAGAAAGTATTTATAGTTGAACAAAATAAATCCTATTGGAAAATTAGGCTAAAATTAAAACCCAAATATAAATTAGTTTAAGAGTACTTTTAAACAAAATAACAAAGCTCAATCTGTATAATAACTTCTAAGCCTCATCAAAGGACTTTGTCGAAGTCTAATCACTATGAAGAAGCCTTTAGAATTTTCTGGATAAATTTTAGTATGATCCAATTATTAGATAAAAAATTATATCCATTAACATAAAACTGCATATTAAGAAAATAAGCCCAATGATACGATCCAGGAAAGGTCAAATTCAGATTGTGACAAAAAAAAGTGCAACTATCCAGTTTTACAGCAACAGTCATAATTCTCAATCCGATCACTGGATCGAGCTGAAATTTTACGTGGAGTCTCTTGACATGTTGTCATATCTTGGTTTACAATTTCAGGTCAATCGGAGTTCGTTGGTGAGATAATCTCCCTTCCACAGTTCTCTAAAGAACTGAAAAACGACTTATCGAAGAACAACCATCTTCGTGGCGTCATCCTTATACTTCTCGTTCGTGAATCAATATTCGTTGGGTGGGGGTTTATGTTTCCAATAGTGCTGGTGCCTAGGTACAAGTTATCTTTGTGTCACACTCCTATCAGACCTGATTTACTTGGCTTTCTGGGAATTGGTGTCTTTGCATGTGCGTTGCGTGACCACGTGATCACGAGGTCCGCATCATTTGGTATCAGAGCTTGCCTCCATTAATCAGGTTATATCCTTTTGAATTTTTTGTTCTTGTTGTTTCCGCAAAAATTCTTTAGTGTCTAATTTCTTCTTCTCCTTGATTTTGCAGCACATATAAAAAAAATTAGTTATTTTGTTTGGTTACTGTCCAAAATATATCAGTAGCATAAAAAAAAAGCCAAAAAGAAAAAAAATCGTTCAAAGAGACGTTTGTTGGTTTCTACCGCAGAAAACTAAACAAGGGAAAATTGGACCAAATCAACTCGGAATTAGCTCAAATTTGATACCCTTATTACTGGGGTCCTAATCACATCACATATTAAGTTTGGGGTCAAATTCATATCGTTGGCTTTGGGTTTCAATTTTGGGTCTAATCAAGTCTGATTCATAACGTTTTTGCGTCAGTATATCATATCTTATCATAAATTTTTCAAACTTTATATTCTGTCTATTTGGGTTGATATCGCACTATATCTGAAATTGTAGCTCAATTGGACATTATTTACTTTAAGTTCCAGATTCCGACTTAACTCGTCGTAAAAGAGTATGTTTTGCGTCAACTTTTGAAATTCACTTTCTTTCTGTTGTTTTCATTACTTGCAGTTTATTTTCATCATATCCAACATATTTGGGTGTTGTTTCATCATTTTGCATATTTTTGTTTCTGTTTTTCTTCGAGTCTTCAGTTTCGTTCATATTTCGGATAGACTCGCTTGCTACTTGCGAGACTATCATGGCAGTTTTGTTTTGCTTGTTTTCTTGTTTTTATTGGTTCTTGAGTCATATATATTTATATTTGGATTGCGCTGCCAAGTTGGTTTTATTTGGTGTTGGTTGCAGTTGCGCAAGAAGGTGAGACCAGAGGTGTGAGCGTGTGAGGATATTAAGAGTGTTTGAGCGAAACACGAGCGATGTGAGGATATGTTTTACCACTAACCAATTCTTGCAGGTACTATCATGTCAGATCAAAAGAACACACCACCCCCTCCCGATGTAGAACTTAAATTCCAAATGCAAGCCATGATGAAGATGATGGAAACAATGAATTCCGTGATGGGGAACATGTGTGACAGACTTGAGAAGGTGGGAAAATAGGGTAATGTGGCCGGAACATGTACTCAAGACGTGAGAAAGGTTGGGGCTGAACCGAAATCAAACAATGACAGTGGGCCCGAAAGGCCAAGGTGGGCTGATTATGAGGATTTTGAGGTGGACATTGATGATATTGGTGATGGTGGTTTTCAGGATGAGACCATAGGCCATCGGGAAGGTTTTCGGCAGCCTAGAAACCGAAGGGATTTCATGTATTTTGATGAGGTCTTATGGCAAAAGAAAAGGAGGATTCAAAAGGAGAGGTGGTATCAAATGGAGAGAAATAAAGAGTAATGTGTTCTAAAAAAAGAATCCAAGAGTCTATCCCGTATTCTAGGGGAGATGAAGCAAGAACTTCATGTGTTAACAACAACAGTCAATGCCCGGCAAGCTTCAGAAAGAGAGGAGAAAATACACTGCAATGATGATATACGAAATAGAACGGCTGCTACTTTCATCCAAAGTTGTTGGTGATGATTGTTGGCAAGAAAAGAACTCCAAAGGCTTCAAAATGAGGACGAATCATCTTGAAGATAGAGGGAATGATACGATCTAGGAAAGGTCAAATTCAGATTTTGACGTAAAATGTGCAACTATCCAGTTTTACGGCAATAGTCATAATTCTCAATTCGACCACTGGATCGAGCTGAAATTTTATGTGGAGTCTCCTGACATGTTTTCCTATCTTGGTTTAAAATTTCAGGTCAATCGGAGTTTGGGAATGCATTGAAACACGGGTCAACAAAGGCTGTACGAATTTTGTTATTTACTTCCTTTTGACTTATGGACTTTCTATTTGGCTAGGATTCTTTTCCTAAAAGGATATGGAAGCTTATTTTAGGAATCTCCTAATCCTCCAAAGATCTTTAATGGGCTGCAACATAGTTTCCATCTATGGCAAGGATTCATAAATGTTCAGAATCCTTTTCTTACAAGGATTCCTTATTCATCCTAGCTACAAAAAGGAAAGAAGACTTCAGAATAAATTCTACCTTCAAATCAGATTTCCTAGTCTATTTGGAACTTCTTAATGGTGACAAATCTGATTCTAGCATATTTAGGATGCCCTAGCTCCTCAATAAGGTTTCTTAGGCCTCTCTTAGGGTATATCAACTTCTACTCATACCCCTCCACTAGGGGTAGTCTTAGAATCAAATGTTAATATAATGGGGTCTACCATTATACTTAAGAAGACATCTTTGATGACTAGAATTTAAAGCTGAGGTGGCATGCAAAACTAGAAACCATCACAAAACCTCCCAAAAACTTTAAATGGTGGAAAAATCTCTCCCAAACTTCTTTTCTCACTCAAGAGAAAAAATGATTTTGATTGTCACAAAACCTTTGAAGAAGCAATATATGGTGGTGTTTAAACTCTCTTCCTTGAAATTTGAAATTGCCTAAGAAGGGGGGGGGGGGTGTGTTTAATGACTCCATTGTCCACATAATCAATTTCAATCCATATGGTCGATCATGGCCAAACACATCTTTATTGTTAATAGTGACATCACAAAATTAGTTATATCCTTAAAAGCGCCAACGCGTGGTCAAAATTATAAACTATGAATATCAAAATTGTTAAGCTTTCTCCACTACTTTTACTATGCTATAAATTTATAAACTATGAATATCAAAATTACAATAAATAAAAGAAAGAGAAACTACTACAAAACAGACCTCACATTGTTCATCGGTTAGTTTCATTCAATTGAAAAAAGTAAAGATAAACAAAGGATAATTTACGTTAAACACTCTATTATTAAGTGCCAGAACAATTTGTACCTTGTTTTTTCATAAATTATATTTTATACCCTATACTTTGATATGTCATGTTATATAATACCCATTATATTATTCATTTAACAAATAGTATATGTGTAATTAATGTTTTAATTATTACAAGTTTGATGTTAATCACATTGAATGATTTTTTTTAATACTTACAATACCCTTAAGAACACCCAATGATTTAAGCGCGAGAATAATTTGTGCCCCAATTTTTTATAAATTATATTTTATACACTACTTTGATATGTCATATCATATAATACCCTTTATTTGATTCATTTAACAAATAGTCTCCGCGCAAAGATAACGTCTCAATTATCACAACATTAACAACTTTCTGCCCAATCCCATCCTCGAAATGTGAGGATTCCAGCTCCACGCTCTCTCACCCACCGCTTCTCCCATCCACTGGACCAGCACTGGTCTGGCCAGATCTAGGGCTGCGTTGGCTGCACCCACTCCAACTGAAAATTCCTTTATGCAAAGAATCTTGAGCATCCTATGTCCAAGCGTGGGATGACTCGCTAATCACTATACTGTAGTTTCCCATGTCACGTGTTGAAGTTGTATTTGAAGAGATTATCTTGTACTTGTCAAGATCTAACCAAATCAAATCCGACATGAGAGGGGGAAAAAAGGAGATTCTAGGAAAATCAAGGATGTTTTCTTCATGGTTAGGTTATTTGGGTTTGACTCAGTGAGTTAATGAGTCACATAGAATACTAAAATTGTTCTGTATAAAGTCACTTGGGGTGGGCAATGGATATTTTGAAATTAACAACCACTACTGGGATATAAAATTTGAGGGTGGTCAAATTAAATTGATACATATTAAAAATATACTTGTTTCCATGGGAGTGTGTAATGGTAGATTATGAGTTTTAATAACTTTGGAAAAAAAAAACTACGTGAATAAAATTGATAAATTTCTAATACCTAATAAATTTTTTGTTTGACTTAAAAAATGAAGTGTAAACTTCCCTTTCCTTAACTCTTATTAAAATTAATTTTTCAATTTTGTACATATTTTTGTGTATATAAAAAGTAAAGGTGTTTTTTGTTAGGTTCACAAAATTCATTCACACAACAGAAACAATAAATTTAAGGTAATATTTGGGAGTCCCTAAGATCCCGTTAGACAAATCTAGAGTTGTTTATGAATTTATTACCTGAAAATCTGATCGTCTCCGGCTTTGAATAATTCTTTAAAGGCTAGGTTGTTGCAAACCGCAAGTTGTCCAATTTACTGGTCTCCAACGGTAATCCACATGAACCACCAACTGAGAAATCTCCTAAATTCATATTTAGAAGAGAGGGATTTTTATGCCTAAAGTGCTAGCTTTTTATTCTCTGACTTATGTAGTTTTTCTGTCTAACACATAACCAAGGTCTCCCCCTCAATAGGATATGCAATCTCCTCATACTACAATCCACCAAAGGTGGCATCTCTTCACTTTCAGATTCAATCTCCACATTGTCTCTTGTAAGCATAACTCTTCGGTTTGGACACTGAGATGCAATGTGCCCTTCCCTAAACTCTTAAAACATTTAGTATCTCGATCACGAGTAGGTTGAGATTTAGATTTACCTTTCGCATCCATATCAGCATCCTTTTTGGCCTTAGGTGGTTCGGTCTTTGCATAAAGGCTTTGGTTGGACAGCCCCCTCTCCCTTCAGATTCGGCCTCCATGTTAAGGAAGATGAAGCTGAATCGATTTGAAAACGTGTATTGCCCCTTCTCTTTATTTGCCTCTCCACCTTCGTTGCCATATGGACCATGTCCTCCAATTCCACATAATGTTGTAATTCTACCACATTCGCAATGTCTCTATTTATCCCATTTAGAAATCTAGTCATAGTAGCTTCCCTATCCTCAATCACATTGGCTAGGAGACGGAGATCACTTTTACCTTGAAAGGAAGGTATTTTCAATTTGATAGCATCCAAATCACCATCTAAATCATTATCTCCCCCAACACTACGGAAATTTCTCCTTTGGCACCTCTAATGGGTCATTGACATGATCCTCATCACATCTACTGACTTAGAACCCTGATTCAAACGTTATAATTTCATATACAAATCCCTATAATAATGGTTAAATCACCTCCTCATCAACACTTTCATCTCCTCCCATGATATTAATCCCGCCAAATCAATGCGTCATCTATAAATTCAATGACTACCAATTTCACCTTTGTTGCCTCCGAATAGCTACAACATTCAAAAATCAAATCCACCTTTTTCTCCCCCTCCAAATAAGTCTCGGGATCGTTTTTTACCTTGGAAGTTAGGAATTTAAAGTTTAATGGAGTCCAAGTCCCCATCCACGTCTTCATAATTCTCTGTGCCAAAGAAATTCACAATCCTCCTAGCTTTATTCGGTCCAGATCTGATTCCTTGGCCAATAGATGCAAAATCATTGTCATCTTCACTCGAATATGCATTTTCCTTAATGACCTCCTCAAAATCGGATCTGACATTCCAAACAGCCCTACGGACTGTATTTCCTCGGCGATATGCCCCACTACTCTGTTGCTTTATTGAATTCACCTCATCTTTCAGATCCTTGTACATCCTAGACAAGAGCTCGCGTTCCTGGCCTATGGCTCACAAGTGGAACGCAACGTCAGCGTTTTGTGTCACTGATTCGTTGTTTTCAGACATTCTTTCAATCTACAAAAATTGGTTAGTAGCACAAAATATATCCTCACTCCTCCCGTGTTTCACTCAAAAATGGCTTTTCACTCTAATAACCTCACTACACCTTTTACCTCACAACTTGTTTTCTTTTGGTTCTTTAGGAACTGAAATCAACAAATCAAAGTCGGTAGCCTTCACAACGCAATCCAATTATAATTCTCAGACTCAAGAATAAAAAAATATACTAAAAACAAGGTAAAACCTATGATTATGATTTTACGAGTAGCAATGCCAATTCATACGAATTGTGGATGACAAGAAGACCTGAAATAAAATAGAAGCAAAAACTGGCAAAAAAACAATTAATTAACTACTAGATAACCCAAATATAATAGAAACAAAAAGAATTGGATGAAAACAAACAGTCAAGATCACGTTTTGGAACTTGACACAAATCTGACGTAAAAAGAATTAAAAATAAGACCAAATGATATTGAAATGACATCAAATTCAATATTTAGTATTCTGACACCATACAAACAACAAAGGTCTAGGTACCCAAACCCCTTGTATGATCAGTTTGCGGCAGAATTGAACGTCGAATTAAAACCTCAAGAAAATGACATTAAAATAAGCCCAAATTTAATATATGGTGCAATCGATCCCCTCGTAGATAGAATATGAAGTTTCAATTGATTCTTAGGTGGTTTACTTATGGTTCATTAAGAGTTGTGTTTTTGCGGCAGAATTGAACCTTAAATTAAAACCTCAAGAAAACGATATCAAAATAAGTCCAAACTTAATATATTGTGTTATCTAATGCCTTAATAGACATAATATGAAGTTTTAATTGATTCTAAGGTGGTTTGCTTATCCCTGAGAATTGTGTTTCTGTGACAGAATTAAATCATCCTTCAAATTTCATCTCATCCCTCTCTCTCTCTCTCTCTCTCTCTCTCTCTCTTTTATATGTCACTGATATGATTAGAGACAGTAACAAGATGAAATATAACTTTTTTTTTCTACTTAGATGTTGTAGATACAAAGAACAAGAAGATCAGATCCCGGAATCAAGATTGAGATCTGATCTTGGAAATCCGAAATAAGTCTGATAGTAGTGTGACACAATAGAAACTTGCCCCAAGGCACTAACACTATTGGAATGAGTAGAATGACATCACGAAGCAGTTTGTAGGACATAGCCCTAGAAAGAAGGTGGAAGGTCTACATAACTCATCATAATAATCGTACCATATCTAAAAGGGTGCGATTTCTCTTTTCAGAAACTCTATTGTGTTGTGGTGTTCCAGGATGTGTCCATTATGAGAGAATCTCATTTTTTTTAGATAATCTTGAAAATCTTAACTTAAGTATTCACCACCTAGATTAGATTGAAGTATCATAATACTTTTCCCAATTTTCTTTTCAACTTTATTTTTAAATTCCTTAAACCTTTTAAATGATTCAGAGTTATATTTCATTAAATACACATAATCATATCTATAATGGTCATTGGTAATGTAATGAAATATGTATATTCACTTATGGCACGAACGTTCATTAGTCCACATACATTTATATATATCAAAACTAACAATTCTTTCGACATTTCACTCTTTCTAGTAAAGGATGTTTTAGTCATCTTACCCAATAAACAAGATTCACAAGTATCATAATAAAAAAGATCAAAATATCTTTCTTTATTTTGCTTAGTAATTATTGTTTCATTGATATGACTCAATCTTCAATGCCATAAGTAAGATGGATATGAATTATCTAATTTATTCCTTTTGACGTTTATATTGAATATGGGTATCTCTAGATTAAGTACATACAAACAATTTGTATAATTACTTGATCCATAATAAATATCATTATTATAGAAAGAACAATATTTGTTCTCAATAATAAATATAAATCCATTGAAATCTAAATAAGAAATGGATACGATATTTCTAGCAAGTATTGAAACAAAATAACAATTATCAAGTTCTAGTAACATCCCACTTGGTAAAGTTAAATTATAAGTTCCTACAGTTAATGCAGCAACTTCTGCTTCATTGTTTACACGTAGGTCCACTTCACCTTTAAGCAATCTTCTACCTTTCTTTAGTTCTTGATCATTATTACAAATGTGAAAACCACATCCGGTATCCAATACCCAAGAACTACTATATGAAGTAGCAAGATAGTTTTTAATCACAAACATCACACGAGTATTTACATTAGGACATTTTATTATCATGTTTGGGAACAATTCCTTAAAGGTCTTATACTCCTTAGCATCAAACAACTCTTTTACATGCTTAATCATATTATAGGCATTCATATTCTCATACTTTATTTGAAGTTGAGGTGACATGCTAACTAACATAACACATGTAGCCTGCTTATCGTCATCAATATGACGATGATATTTTGTCTTAACTTTAATAAGAGTGTCATCATCAAGGACATGAGGAATAGGACTTTTAAGCACATGTAACCTTTGTAATAGTCCAAAAATTCAATTGATTTCAATATATTGCTTATTCATAACAAGCAAAAAACAAGGGTGTATTTTTTTGTGTCATAGTCCTTCAGTACAATGTCTACATACACATAAGATACAATTTTTAATTTCTATTCTTCTTGAATTGTATATTTCATGATACCATTCATCATATTAATAACTGATCATCTTCAAGTATTCATATAGACTATGTACACATAAGATACAATAGTATTATAGGAAGGAAAGGTACATAAACATCATGTACAAAATATAAAGTTTACCAACACCATAATTTACATATTCTAAATTCGAATATCGATATCATATAGTTTTACAAAATACAAGTCGTCCATTCTTACTACTACATAGATTATTACATGATCATACGGTTTCACAAGGTGCATATTATGAGATTGTTAGATACCATCCATGGTCATGAGATGGTCCTGTTACAAATCAAACTTGATGTAAGTGTATAAATATTAATTATGGTACAATTGAGCAAATAAGCATGTAGTCGGGGTTTAAGATTAATATCTAATAAGTAGATTCACATTAATAGCTTTCTATCGAATACTAATTCACATTTCCATGCAATACTAATCTACGTTACTTTATTTTAAACTATGTTTGACAAACAACTAATGACATATATTATGGTCTAGGAATTCTTCAGTGTATAAAATGATTCATCCCTAACTATAATCAATTTATATAGTTTCTTAAACATGATTTTCAGTTGGAAATAAGACGTTATAATCTTTCTTTTATCATATCGATGAATGGTTTCAACTAAGGCTATTCTCAATTTTCACTTTTGGTTTTCCTAGTGTGGACACCATTAACGGGAGTTAATCTCATTCTTTACTCCTGGCTATCTAATATAAATACCATTAGGCAGGTTAATTTTATCATTATTCCTAGCTATTCAACATGGATATCATTAACCGAGAAATGTTTTTTGACATTTTTCCTAGCTATCCCACATTGATACCATTAGCCAAAGCTAATCTTTAACATCAACTCCTTGTTATCCGAAATGGATACTGTTAGCCAAAGCTGATTATATCATTTGTTCTCAATCATCCGATATGGATGTCATTAGCCAAAGCTAATATTTAACATATATTCTTGGCTATCGATGTGGATGCCATTAGCGAAAGCTAATCTTATCATTCATTCATGGCTATCCAACATGGATACCATTACCCAAAACTAATCTCAATATTCTTTATAATTGATGGTTAATCAAATAATAGAATTTGAAAAACAATACCTTATAAAAAGTACCTCAAGAATTTAACAAAATTAGATGAAGGTGGAAGTCACCTACCTGCTCCTCCCGTAGTATGTCCTCACCCAGTCGAAGATCTGATTCCTATTGTACCTCCATATGAATTTATACAGAATTTAGGGGAGTGTTTGGTGATTTTCTTCTTCTTTTTTTTTTCCTTCCTCCTTCACTGTTGTTTCAGCTGGCCTCTTCTCTCCCTCACTACTTTAATGTTTTCGATTTTCTTCACCTTACCTGTACTTTTCTCTCAATCAAGTATCTTGTATGGGTGGCATGCAAGGGATTTTTTTGGTGGAACTTGTAAGATAAGGGACTGTTTATGGTTGTTTCAGCCGGCCATGGGGAAGAAGAAAAGTCATTATTTCTCTCTCCTAATGTATTTATACTCCCTCGTAAATGAGGGTAAGTCATGTTTGGATGTTATACTCTTATCCTAGTGTTTTTTAAGTGTTTATTGGCCGGTTCCCTTATATTTTTCTTGAGTAGTTACGGTCATTTCCTTTTCTTTTTTTAAGGGGTTTTACATTCTCCTCTCCTAATAAGTGTTTCATCCTCGAAATTAAAATATGCATATCATACCTGGTTTTTCAAACAATTCAAGATATTTCTTTCTCATCTTAGATTCCCTCTCCCAAGTTTATTCTACAATTTGTGAGCTCTGCCATAAGATTCTTATGATAGGAATCTTTTTATTTCTTAATTCTTTCTCTCCCTAATCAAGTATCTTTATTAATTTTACTTCAGGTGTTAAATCTTCTTTAATTTCTTTTCGAATCTAGGGTAGAACTTATGAAGGGTTTATGTTGGCTTTTTGCATCAAGAAGACGTGAAATACATTATGAACCCTGGCCAATTATAGGGCCAGGTTTATTTCGTAGGCTACAGGTCCGATGCGTCTCAAGATTTCAAAAGGCCTAATGAATCTAGGAGTTAACTTCCCCTTCAAACCAAATCTCAACATATTCTTCAACGGGGCCACTTTCAGAAATACTTTGTCTCCTGTATTAAATTTGAAAGGCATTTGTTGAGTATCTGCATACTTCTTTTGTCTATCCTAATTGGCTTTTATTTTATCTTTAATAATTCTTACATTTTCAATAGTAACTTATATTAGCTCTGCGCCATACAGTTTTTGTCCCCGACTTCTTCCCAACACAAGAAAGTTATGCACTTCCTACCGTATAGGGCTTTGTATAAGGTCATCCCTATTGTTGCCTAGTGACTATTGTTATATGTGAATTCCACCAATGCTATATATTCTTCCCAGTTTCCTCCAAATTCTAAAGCACACGGCCATAATAAATCATCTAGGATCTGAATGACCCTTTCAGATTGACCATCAGTCTACTTGTGGAAAGCAGTACTTACATCTAATCTCGTTTCCAGAGAATGTTGTATGTTCGACCACAGATGAGAGGTGAACCTGGAATCCCGATCTGGGACAATGGATGTTGGAATTCCATGAAGTCGTAGTACTTTGTTCACATAAATTTTAGCGAGTTTTTCCATTGAATCTGTCTTTTTCACTAGTAGAAATAGAGTACTTTTTGTTAAGCAATCTACAATGACCCATATTGCATAATTCCCCTTTTCCCCCTAAGCCTGACACGAAATCCATGGTGATCATTTCCCACTTCCATTCAAGAATTAACTACTTCTCTTTTCATGTTAGGGCACCAAAAGTGTTGTTTCAAATCCTGGTACATTTTAGTACTACCGAGATGCATCATAAATTTGGACTCGTGTGCCTCTTGCAAGATCTTCTGTTTAACATTTCCATTGTCATGTACATACACACGTTGTCCCATCATCAAGACTCCATCATCTGCAATTCGAAAAGGGGTTTTAATTCTAGTATTTACTCTATTTCTCATCTTTGATACCTCACTATCTCTTTGTTGCACTTGTAATATTTGTTCTCGATACGTCAACTGTGCCTTTAACTATGTTATTAATATTCCTTCTAAATTCATTTCCATCCAGGCCCTCAATCTCCTCAACTCTGTTAGTGTTCGTTCATCCCATACTGGAGATTTGCTTAGAGCTGCTTTGTTTTTGTGCCTAAGAGCATTAGCTACCATGTTCGCCTTTTTGAGATGGTATTCTATATAGTACAATTATAGTCTTTGATGAGTTCCATCCACCTCCTCTGTCGCATATTCAACTCTTTTTGCGACATCAGATATTTCAAACTTTTGTGGTCTGTGAAGATTTGGACTCGAGATCCGTAGAGGTAATGTCTCCATACTCTCAAGGAAAATATCTCAACTGCTAATTCAAGATCATGCATTGGGTAATTTACCTCAAGAGTCTTTAATTGTCTCGATACATATGTAACTACCTTTTTGTGTTGCATCATAACACACACAAGTCCCTTCTTTGAGGCATCACAATACCCTCGGTTCTTTATGGGAGTGTCAGCACAGGGGTAGTAGTAAGTCTCTTCTTCAATTCTTGAAAGCTCTCTTCAAACTATTTCGGCCACTCATATTTTATATCCTTCATAGTTAAACGTGTTAAAGGAGTTGCTATCAATAAAAACCCTTCAATGAATCTTTTGTTGCTATCAATATCATATTTTATATCCTTCCATGCAAGCCTTAGAAAGCTATGGATTTCAGTTACCGTAGTTGGATTTTCCCATTTCAGGACCGCTTCAACTTTCTGAGGTTTACAAAGATGCCATCAGCAGAAATGACATGCCCTAGAAAAGTTACTTTTCCAACCAGAAGTCACATTTATTCAATTTAGAGTATAGTTGATGACTCCTCAAAGTCCGCACTACTTGACTATCATTCATGCTCTTCAAAGGAATTAGAATAGACTGAAATGTCATCTATAAATATCACGACAAATTTATCAAGGTAAGGCTAGAAATTCCAATTCATTAGATCCATGAAAGGTGTCGGAGCATTCGTCAATCCAAACAGCAACACGAAAAATTTATAGTGCCCATATCAAGTTCTAAAAAGCAGTCTTCAATACATCCCACTCTTTAATTTCCATCTAGTAATACACCGACCTTAAATCAATCTTCAAAAACACCCTGGCTCCCTTTAATTGGTCAAATAAATCATCTATTCATGGCAGTGGACACTTATTCTTCATTGTTAATTTATTTAATGTCGATAATCAATACAAAGCCTAGTGTCATCCTTCTTTTCACAAATAAAGAAGGTGCTCCCCAAGGTGATCTGCTAGGTCGTATAAACCTATTATCCAATAATTCTTGTAGCTGGATTTTTAATTCATTCAGTTATGTCGGAGCCATTTTGTATGGTGGTTTTGCTATCGACGACACTTTTGGGAAGGTATTGATGGAAATTTCGATCTCTCGGTCCGGGGGTAGCTCGGTAGTTCTTCCGGGAATACATTTGGAAATCCCTTTACAACCACAATATCAGTTAACTTTGTTTCACGTTTGTCGGAATTCAACATATAAGCATCAATGTGATCCAAGCAACACCAAAAGATCCATTGGAGGTTCCAATTGATCCATTAAGGCTTAAAGTTCAAAGAGGTTTTTAATGGACTTCTTCGAGATAAATTGGCTAAAGTATATTTCAAAAAGGTAATAAATAATGAAAAGCAAGCCTTGATTAATCTGGTTCATGTTCAAGAAGGGCTTGTTGGTGGAACCACGACCATTACACAATGATTGGGATATGAAGACTCAAATCGGATAGATTGACTTTTCGCTACTGTTTTGATCATAACTGGAGCTACAAGTCACATTTTGATGTGATTCTAGTTGGGTTAAAAACTAGACTTTCATACCTTTCTAATGATATATGTTATGCCTTCTAATTCATTAAGACGATAAAAAACCATTTGTTTGAAGTTGGGCTTTGATGCTGCCAACAGATTACGAGAAAAACCGACCTTATTTTATTTTAATTAGTTGGGTTATTGATCTATCTTTGTTTTCTAATATAGGTACTCTTTGTGGGGAATATTTGAAAAAAAATGAATTTTAAAGAATAAAATATTGCCTCTCTTGGTTCTTGATTGGACCTCAACTAATGCGAATATCGTGATCACATGGTCATGCAACCCACAATCAAGATTGAGATCTGATCCTAAAAAGCCAAAATAGATATGATAGTGGTATGACACAATCAAAACCTACCCCAAGGCACCAACACTATTGGAATGAGTAGAATGACGTTATGAACCCAGTTAATCTTCGATAAGCCAGATTCAGTTCGTTCAAGAACTGAAGAATGCAAGAATCACTCTCACACGTTAAAACTGAAAAATTTAGAAGTAATACTCATCAAAGGCTGCCGAAATTTAGGTTACATGTGTTTAAATAGTTCTTAAAAGTAACATTAATGAATCCTTGCCATACTTGGAGATTATATCGCAGCTCATTAAAGATCCTTGTGGAACTAGAAAATTTGTTGAGTCTCTGTTGACCAGTATTGCAGTGCCTTCCGAACTATGATTGACGTGAAAGTTTAACCCCAAGTTAAAATCAGGTGCCACATCCCTGTAGGAAAAGAATCCTAACCAAATAGGAAGTCCACAAATCAAAAGGAAGTAAAGAATAAAAATTTGTTGAGTCTCTGTTGACCAGTATTGCAGTGCCTTCCGAACTATGATTGACGTGAAAGTTTAACCCCAAGTATGACAACATGTCTGGAGAGTCCACGTAAAATTTTAGCCCGATCCAACGGAATTATGACTGTTTCTGTAAACCTAGACTGTTGCGCATTTTACGCCAAAATCAGAATCTGACCTTACTTGGCTCATATCACAGGGCTGAACCGTATCATCAACTCTTCAAAGAATTGACTAATCTTTGCTAGTGATTTTATACTTCTTTTGCTCGTCTCTAGGTATAGGCATTGTGATTGGGTTGTTTATAGTCTTGTTGCCTCAACCCATCTTTCATTTTGATAAACTCACTTGATGCGAACCTCGTGATCACGTGGTCACGCAACCCACAATCAAGATTGAGATCTGATCCCGGAAAGCCAAAATAGGTCTGATAGGAGTGTGACACAATGGAAACCTGCCCCAAGGCACCAACACTATTGGATTGGACCATTTGAAACATGTAATGGGTCCTTGCTGGTGTTTCTGGGCTGGTCCACATCATCACTTTCAAATTCAAACTTGGATTAGATGAATCTTGGATTCGTGAATTCCATTAAGTTCCCCTACGATTCGCATCAGATGGTATTAGAGCCAAGTCTAATCTCAAGTTATATCCTTTCAATTTGTGTCTTTATTTTTCTTCTTGAAAGTTTTGGTGATAGATAAAAAATAAAAAATAAATAAAATAAAAAATATAGGATGTTTGCATCTTCTTGATTTGTTGAACACATAATCACAAGCTTGTGTTCTTATTAATGCATTCCTGAGCAAATCAGCACACACCCCTATTAATCTCTTTGATTTATTTTCTTGTTGCCAAATATATTTTAAAAAAAAATAAAAAAGAGAGAAAAGAGAAGAGAAATAACAACAAATATATATTTCTTCTTATGCTTGCCAAAGTTTACAAAAAAAAGGAGAAATCAAATGTTAGTCTTGGTCGAAGTTTTCTTGCTTAAATATTGATTCTTGGGCAATTTCGTTAGTCTTGAATCTTAAAGTTTCTTGATTGTGTTTTCCTGATAAATTGGGTAGTTTAATTGATTTCTTTAGTTTCTTGATTTTTTTTTGAATTAAATCTTTAGTTCTTAATAACTCATATTCATGTTAGTTCTTTCTAAATTTATTTCATGTCTTCAAAACATCATTGTACTCGCACAAATTTACATTGCTATTTCTAAATTTGTCATCGTAGTTTTGTTTTAAAAATTTTGTAATTTTCTTGATTCTTGAGTTTTAAATTTATTCTATATGATCACTGGGAAATTTGTTGATTTATTTGATAGGTTGCTAGTTACTTTTAAGAATTAAAGGAAAATAAGTGAAAAACAAAAAAGGTGTACTGAACATATTAGAGTGAAAAGCCTACAATTGTGTTTGAGTGGTACGAGATTTTATTTTATTTATTACTAATATATTTCGTGCAAGATAAAAAAAATGTTTTCAGATAGTGTATCACAAAAAAGGACTAAAAACTCAGATAAAGGGATTTCTTAAATGCGCTAACAAATGAAATTTATGTTTGGGGAGATGATGAGTAGGTTTCAGAAATTGAAGACTAGGATTGAAAGTGGGCTTAGCAAAAAGGGTAGAGAAGTTAGGAAAAAATCAAGAAGGGATGTTTCACCACTGGATGAAAGTGTGGCTAGAAACTCTAAAGAGGAAGCCACAGAGGGAGAGTGGTCAGCCTAGGGCTAAATTCGATAGAAAGGGCAATTTTGATGATGTAGGTGATTTTGATAGGAATTTTGGTAGTATTAAGTTGAAAATTCAAGCTTTTCAGAGTAAGATGGATCCCAAAGCTTATTTAGAATGAGAGAAAAAGGTAGAGGTGATTTTTTAAATCCATAACTATTCTGAAGAAAAGAAAGTTAAGCTTGTTGTTGTAGAGTTTACAGATTATGCTATGGTTTGGTAGGAAAGATTAGTGGTAGATAAGAGGATGAATGGAGAGAGAGTTGTTGGTACTTAGAAGGAGATGAAGACAATCATGAGAAAGAGATTTGTTCCCAAGAATTGATACGAGCAATGAAAAAACAATTAAATTCGGATTCTGAAGTAAAATACACAATTGTCCAGTTTCATAGTAAGAGTTATAATTCTCAATCCAACCATTGGACCATACTGAAAGTTTACGGGAAGTCTCTAGACAGGTTTTCCTACCTTGGGTTAAACTTTCAGGTCAATCGGAGTTCGGGAAGGCATCACAATACTGGTCAACAGAGGCTGTATGAATTTTGTTATTTACTTCTTTTTGACTTGTGGACTTCCTATTTGGCTAGGATTCTTTTCCTTCAAGGATGTGGCAGCTTGTTTTGGGAATCTCGTAGCTCTACAAGGATCTTTAACGGGCTGCAACAAAGTTTCCAAGTGTGGCAAGCATTCATAAATGTTTCAAAATTCTTTTCTTACAAGGATTCCTTATTCATCCTATCTCCAACAAGGAAAGAAGATTTCAGAATTAATTCTACCTTTAGATTCGATTCTCCTAGCTTATAGAGGACTTCTAAAAGGCAACAAATCTAATACTATCATCTTTAGGATATTCAATTCGGATTTATTGTTATTATTATTATTTTATTCTTAGTTTAGGGTTTATTTATATTATATGGCTTTAATTGTAAGTGGCCATCATATAAGTCCACATAAGGGGTCCATTAGGGTTTAATTTGGTTTCGAGTCACTATAAATAAGGGCATAACTAGAAATACAAGGTTACACAATTTTCAAATCAATAAACTTTTTATTACCGCACTTGTTATGTGTTAGATGTGAACCTCGTGATCACGTGATCACGCAACCCACACGCAAAGACACCAATTCACGAAAAGCCAAGTAAATCAGGTTCAATAGGAGTGTGACACAAAGATAACTTGTACCTAGGCACCAGTACTATTGGAAACGGAAACCCCCACCCAACGAATATTGATTTGCGAGCGAGAAGTATAAGGATGACGCCACGAAACCAGTTGTTGTTCGATAAGTCATTTTCAGTTCTTCAGAGAACCATGGAAGGGAGATTATCTCACTAACACACACACACACACACACAAAGTGCGGCAAACAAGAAGTTTTATTAATCTGAATTGTCTAACTTACATGTCTGGTTATGCCTTTATTTATACTAAGTCTAGACTTAAATAAACCCAAATGGACCCCCTTAGGTGGACTTATATGAGGCCCACTTACAATTGACCCAAATAAGTAATAATAACCCAAAGACTAAGAAGAAAATAATAAAAATCCAAAAATTACTATCCTAAATAAGCCATAATCATATTTGCCACCATTAAGAAGTCCCAAATAAACTAGGAAATCTGATCTGAAGGTAGAATTAATTCTGAAGTCTTCTTTCTTTGTTGTAGCTAGGATGAATAAGGAATCCTTGTAAGAAAAGGATTATGAAACATTAATGAATCCTTGCCACACTTGGAAAACTATATTGCAGCCCATTAAATATCCTTTTAGAAGTAGGTGATTCTCAAAAAGAAGCTGCCACATCCTTTTAGAAAAAGAATCCTAGCCAAATAGGAAGTTCACAAGTCAAAAGGAAGTAAATAACAAAATTCATACAGCCTCTGTTGACCAGTATCGTGATGCCTTCCTGAAAATCGATTGACCTGCAATTTTAGCGCAAGGTAGGCCAACATGTCAGGAGACTCCATGTAAAATTTCAGCCCAATCCAACTGTCGGATTGAGAATTATGACTGTTGCCATAAAACTGGATAATTGCACATTTTACGTCAAAATCCAAATTTGACCTTGCCTGGATCGTATCATTCCCTCTCTCTTCAAGATGATTCGTCCTTGAATCACCAACAAGTTGAATGGACAATTCCTTACCCTCATTTTGAAGCTTTTGGAGTTCTTTCCTTGCCAACAATTGTCGCCAACAACTTTGGATGAAAGTACCAGCCGTTCTATTTCGTATTTCATCATTGCAACATTTTTTTCTCCTCTTTTTTTGAAGCTTGCTGCGCATTGACTGCTGCCGTTAATAGATCAAGTTCTTGCTTCATCTCCCCTAGAATACGAGATAAACTATTGGATTCTTTTTTTAGAACACTAATCTCTTTATTTCTCTCCCTTTGATACGACCTCTCCTTTTGAATCCTCCTTTTCTTTAGCCATAACACCTCATCAAAATATATGAAATCCCTTCGGTTTCTAGGCTGCCGAATACCTTCTTGATGGCCTATGGTCTCATCTTTAAAGCCACCATCACCATTATCATCAACGCCCTCCTCATAATCATCCCACCTTGGCCTTTCGTCCCCACTGCCATTGTTTGATTTCGGTTCAACCCCAACCTTTCTCACATCTTGGGTACATGTTCCAACCACATTACCATGTTTTCCCACCTTCTCAAGTCTGTCACACATGTTCCCCATCACGAAATTCATTCTTTCCATCATCTTCGTCATGGCTTGCATTTGGAATTTAAGTTCTACATCAGGAGGGGGCGGTTTGTTGTTTTGATTTGACATGATGGTACCTGCAAAAATAGGTTAGTGGTAAAAACAAAATCCTCACATCGCTTGTGTTTCGCTCAAACACTCTTAATATCCTTACACCTCTCGTCCCACCTTCTTGCGGAACTCAAACCAACACCAAATAGAACCACCTTAGCAGCGCAATTCAAATATGTATATAACTGGATAGTTGCACATTTTACGTCAAAATTAGAATTTGACCTTGCCTGTATCGTATCAGAATTAAAACCTCAAGAAACATATATCAAAATAAGCCCACATTTTACATATGTTGCTATATAACCACCAATAGATAGAATATGAAGTTGTAATTGATTCTAAGGTGATTTGATTATAGTTCGTGATCATATGGTCACGGAACCCACACGCAAAGACATCAATTCCCGGAAAGTCAAGTAAATCAGGTTCGATAGGAGTGTGGCACAAAGATAACTTGTACCTAGGCACCAGCACTATTGAAAACGGAGACCCCCCACCTAATGAATATTGATTCGTGAATGAGAAGTATAAGGATGACGCCACGAAGACAGTTGTTCTTAGATAAGTTGTTTTTTAGTTCTTTAGAGATCCATGGAAGGAAGATTATCTCACCAACACACACACACAAAGTGCGGCAAACAAGAAGTTTTATTAATCTGAATTGTCTACCTTACATGTCTGGTTATGCCTTTATTTATACTAACTCTAGACTTAAATAAACCCAAATGGACCCCCTTAGGTGGACTTATATGAGGCCCACTTACAATTGACCCAAATAAGTAATAATAACCCAAAGACTAAGAGGAAAATAATAAAAGTCCGAAAATTACTATCCTAAATAAGCCAGAATCATATTTGCCACCATTAAGAAGTCCCAAATAGACTAAGAAATCTGATCTGAAGGTAAAATTAATTCTGAAGTCTTCTTTTTTTGTTGTAGCTAGGATGAATAAGGAATCCTTGTAAGAAAAGGATTCTGAAACATTTATGAATCCTTGTAAGAAAAGGGAGATTATCTCACCAACACACACACACACACACAAAGTGCGGCAAACAAGAAGTTTTATTAATTTGAATTGTCTAACCTTACATGTCTGGTTATGCCGTTATTTATAGTGACT
>Ga0307517_10004586_pt1 | contig 21174 bp, 21 predicted proteins | sample 23_EM_MG_FD_194515 | JGI IMG/M metagenome (GOLD analysis project Ga0307517, IMG submission 194515) | Populus trichocarpa ectomycorrhiza microbial communities from riparian zone in the Pacific Northwest, United States - 23_EM | ecosystem: Host-associated > Plants > Roots > Unclassified | place...
ATTCAGGGAGAGGTTAGTGACGGGGTTAAAGGAGAGAGGGTATCATGGAAAGAAAGCTGGCGGGCGGGGGAATCGGGGGGGGAGGCCGGGAGGAGAGATGTCGCGGCCGCAAGACGTCCGCAAAAGTGCAGCATGGGAACGGGTGCATTGGGAGCGAAGGTATGAAGAGGCTGGGCGCTGGGGGTAGAGTATCAGGGGGGTGGCTGCGGCAGGGGGGGTCAAATGCGGCAGGACGAAAAAAGGGCCGCGTCCAATGCGTCCGGACGCTGACTTGCGCGTCCGGACGCATTGGACGCGGCCCTTTCACTTGCGGACGGAATGAGCCCGGGCGGACGCACCCAGAACAGGAGTTTACGTTATAAGCGCCTGGAACGTCCGGCGCATAGGGTTAGCGGGGAGAGACAGAACGCAAGGTATTTATTTTGCTGATGCTTTCAAAATCCTGGAACAACGAGGAGAGCTTGCGTATAAACTCGGATTATCGGAACATTGGAAAATCCACCCTGTATTTCATGTATCGCTACTCGAGCCCTATCGAACATCTATTCGACCGGCCTGAAAACAACCACCTATGGAACCCGAATAGATCGATGGTGATCTTGAATGGGAGGTGGAAAAAATCATTAAGAGTAAAATAATCTCTTATGATCGGAGAGTCTGTGGCAGGACCAGGACCTTCGAAGAACTCCGCTACTTCGTGAAGTGGAGAGGGTGCTCGGAAGATGAGAACACCTGGGAACCACCTGAGCACTTAGAACGAGCACAGGAATTGGTACAAGATTTTCATAGAGAAAATCCAGATATGCCAAGATTGGGCTAAGTAGTATTACACGGAAAGGTTTTCCTCTCGTGGCCAAGCAAACGCGGAAGGTTTTTCACCCTACCTTGTAGAGTACTAAATGGATTTAATATTTATTATGTATTACTTCGCATGTATTAATATATAAGGGATTCGAGGACAAACCCTTATGAGGAGGGAGCTAATATTACCCTAGCGGGAATAGCTTACCTAATAATTAAGAGCGAGGTATATGGCTCAATAGGATGACCATATATCCGAACCTATGCTCCCGAAGTTATGAGCTTCCTAGAGGCATCTGGAAGATAACTCGGACCACTGGATAAGAGCACGTTTCAAGATATGTTTAGCAGATTGGAACGATGTTTGGAGAACACTAGTCCTCTTATTCCAGTCGCATATGCATATTGCTGCATAATGCTTTGATAGCTGGATATCGGAACTGATCACTCCATATTCCACATTACTATTGGTATGTAGCCATTTGGACCGCATATTCATATATACTCTATTATGACGACGAGATCGAAGACTGTCTAGGGGTGGAGTGGGGACACCCTCAGATCAAATAGCAGTTCGGGAGATTCTCTGAGTTGAGCTGTGCAAGTTTTCAGGGTTAAACAGTGTTCGCACTTTGTTCTGACGAACTGAATTGTTAAGAAGATACTTCTTAACTAAAGAAGTCGAAGTAGCATGAACATTAGTATAAATTGTAGGCCTCTCCCCCGGTAGTTGAAGAATCATCAAGCAACGAAGAAGAGACCTTAATAATATAACAACTTAGCGAAGTTATATTCTAACTCTTTGATATTTGACTACACTTTATCACTTTACCTTTATCAAATAATTACCAACGAGCCTTCCTGACTATTAATCCGTTGTCTCGAATATCCTTGGCCTAGTTAGCTCGGAATCCTACCGTGTTAGCTACCCCGTAACAGTATTTCAACCGTAAAAAACGATATGCATTGAATATACAGGCGATTTGTGATAGTAACCAAAGCTTGACTTTTGTCTCGAGGGAATATCCTGCATCAGTTGGTAATGCTACGGTTTTTTGTGGTAACTCGTTCTTTAAGCAGCCAAATGTATTTTTCTCTCGTCCAGAGGAATACTTTCTGGCTGATAAAGCCTATCGGATTACCAGACGCTGCATAACACCCTACAAGGAGCCTTTAGGGAGTCAGGAGGTGGGTGGATATCGGGAATTTAATTTACGTTTAGCCGCCGCTCATGTCAAAATTGAGCACGCTTTGGGGGTTTTGAAAAGTCGGTGGGGGTCTCTACAACGTATTCCTATTAATATAAGAAGACCTCAAGACCATGTACGAGTACTGGCTTGGATTATGAGTTGTATTTTACTTCACAATTTTCTGTACAATTTTGAAAGTAATGAGGTTTGAATATCAAATTGTAATATGAGGGATGACTTGGGAATATTGAGGAAGATGAGATTATTGGAATTGAAGCTGAATGCAGGGCAGGGGCAGGATGGAGGGATCAAATACGTGAATTCTTTTTATATCAATAAACAAATTGTATTTTTATATTTCATACAGGTGAAAATTAAAATTAAAAAATACACGAGAAACAGCAGAGAACAATTGCAATAAATAAACACTACTAGAAAGAAAAACTATAAAGTAAATGAGGCAGGAAGGAAAAATTATAAGAAAAATTAAAAGAAAAATTAAAGAAAAATGCAACAAGAGAGTAAACTAAATAAATAAAAGAAAAGAGAAGAAAGGGAAATAGAAGTACAATCAGCGAAAGATCGCAAATTAGGCCAACTGAATAGCAAAAACAAGAACGATAAGAACAAATATAAAGCAAAATAATATCAAGTCAAACAAATAAACCAAAAAAAGAGAGTAAATATCGTTTAAGATATATCTCAAATGTCAGAAAAGCTAAACAAATCCTCGTTCTTCTGTTCCCCACTATCAATAATAATCGGATTATTCTTGCAACGCTGTTCAGACTCTTTTTTGCTATCAGCTCCAAGACGAAACGTTGCTTCCAACTGCCTCATCATCAGCTGATCTGTTTACTCCTGAATTTCGCGTAAATCCTCACTGTAGAAAATTCGACAATACAAATCCTCCAACTTCAGCTCATGAGCCGGAAAATCTAAGATATTAACCGGGCGCTATCGCGAATATCTCCTGGCCTTCCGGACCTCCTCTGCCTAGTGTTGTGCGCCAATTGAGATTTCCGGATTTATGCTTCTTCAGTGCATCTTACCAGTTAGCTAGTTTCCCTAACCCACTTTCAGGCCCAATCCGTTAATCGTGTTTTCTTACTTGGGAGTTGAGCTACTGTTTTCTTGGCCGTGGATGCAACATTGTGTTTCCCTAGTATCATCTAAAAGACTTCACAGGTATTCCATAGGGAGAGCCTAGGGTTGGATAGTATAGAGCAGGGTTTCCTAGAAGAAATGCTTTTTCTTTCTCTTTTCCGGTTCCCTGACGCGCATACTACTTATAATTTTCTAAGATTTCTGAGCACTGCTACTCTTGAGTAATACTAGAACACTAATAGCTCTGGCCTATTTTTTTATTTTTTTTGCCTGTATGGAATCAGTGGAGGGGGGTATGGTAAACAGAGGTGCTCACAAAGCCTAGAAACGAAGGAACACATCCCCTACACATCCCCAAGCATTATGAGTTATGATAGAACATTGTCCAGACTCCCCTTTATAGTAATCATGATTATATGCGCTGGTGGGGTGAAAAAAAAAGCCCTGATTTTAACCTGGGTACACCGTAAGAACTTGAATAATTGAATCTCACGCCAGGGTGTTGGAGTTGCCCTTGTTGGTAACGTCATTCACCTATTAACGGCTCATCACCGGGATGCGGCTCACCATGGCAACCACTGGAAAATCAAATGTATATTTTAGTATCTGCATAAATAGTAGTGATACCACATTGAAAATTTCTTAGAAAGTACTTTTAAATATGGAGAATCAGAATATGAAGGTTTCAATTAATAATAAAAAATAATGCCTCTTGTATACTCACTTTATTCCAAACTAGTTCATTTAGCAGATTGCTTACAATTGAAGTCAAGAAAATTGAAACCAATCATGGAAGTAACAGTTTGAGCAGGTAATAAGAGCGCATAGATCACGTATTTGATGTATGAACTACTTTGGTATTTATTTGTAGCTATTATGGAAGGTATTGTGACTTTTAAAAAGAGTATAGTTAAATATATATGCTATAAAGTGGATAAGATGATATCTACTTATAGGGTTTATGTAATGTTCCAATACTTTGCAATATACTTCAATAAGATAATCCAAGATATGATATAAATTTTCAAGGCCGTTGGTGAAGTCTTACTAGTTTTATTCTCTGGTAATAGGAAAGTAATTTCGCAAGAAATGCTACATTCCAAGCTTGACTGTGTGGGCTACACATGTAGGGTCAGGCTAAAACCCATTGGATATACTCTAGTCATATAGGTAAAACTATTATATGAGTTTTAGTCAGTTCGGGGTATGGGATCAAGAGATTTCATATAGCAACTCTAACGACAGTCAATTTTACTCTTAATTTCAGTATTAGCAGGGTTATAGCGTGATGGCTCTTGATGCCATTGCTCAAACTGACTAAAGCTTATATAATAGTTTTACCTATATGACTAGAGTATATCCAATGGGTTTTAGCCTGACCCTACATGTGTAGCCCACACAGTCAAGCTTGGAATGTAGCATTTCTTGCGAAATTACTTTCCTATTACCAGAGAATAAAACTAGTAAGACTTCACCAACGGCCTTGAAAATTTATATCATATCTTGGATTATCTTATTGAAGTATATTGCAAAGTATTGGAACATTACATAAACCCTATAAGTAGATATCATCTTATCCACTTTATAGCATATATATTTAACTATACTCTTTTTAAAAGTCACAATACCTTCCATAATAGCTACAAATAAATACCAAAGTAGTTCATACATCAAATACGTGATCTATGCGCTCTTATTACCTGCTCAAACTGTTACTTCCATGATTGGTTTCAATTTTCTTGACTTCAATTGTAAGCAATCTGCTAAATGAACTAGTTTGGAATAAAGTGAGTATACAAGAGGCATTATTTTTTATTATTAATTGAAACCTTCATATTCTGATTCTCCATATTTAAAAGTACTTTCTAAGAAATTTTCAATGTGGTATCACTACTATTTATGCAGATACTAAAATATACATTTGATTTTCCAGTGGTTGCCATGGTGAGCCGCATCCCGGTGATGAGCCGTTAATAGGTGAATGACGTTAAGGTCTGGCTCTTTTTTCTTTTCTTTCCTTTTCCGGTCTTACGCTCTGGCTGAGGGGGTTAGTTTCCGCTGTGCGCCCCCCCACCCAGGAGGAGGAAGTCCGGACGTCTTAGAGTGAGGTTTAATTGTTTGGGTTCCTACGGTACTGGTGTGCCCTGGGACGTTGGGGTAGTCGGAGCAGTCGTGTGTCCCAATTGGGACCCACAGAAAAATTCTGTTTGTTAGATCTCATAGCTTTACGCGCGCACTTTCACATAAAAGCCGCCTCTCACATATCCCAGTTTATATAAGTATCATACAACCACACCTTCCTTTTGTGCTCATTTGATGTGGTCTAGGTTTTAGCCGGAAACTCGGGATGGATGGGATTCACACGTTGATGCATGGCGCAGGACGACAGTAGTCCGATGGTGGCTGAATAACCGGCGGACGTTGACATGCGGATGTGGACGGACATGGGAGAGGAATCGCGACACGACTGACCATGTCCGGGGGAGAGCCGGATTTACATGCTTCCAACGAGTTTATGAGTTGGAACAATGGATGTGATGCAAGATGGGATAAGCCTATGGTAGTGTAATTTTGGATTTATGTTTGGATGGAGGGGCGAAAGATGGGTTTGCCGATCGTAGTGTTTTGTTTATTTCAGTAGATTGTCGTGAGTTGGTCACGCTGTCGGACTTCGGTTTACCAGTCGCGCAGGTGGTTTCCAGATGTACTTGTACTGCGAATGAAGCCAGTTGGGACCGGCGTAACGTGCCCCACGCCATAGCGAGCGCCCGGCGTAGCGAGCCATCCAACCCAATTGGGGAAAGTCTTATGCAATGACAGAATTAGACTCGTCGGTTCTAGAACAAGTGCTAATTGAAGCAGTAGCGCTACCGCTATAGAAAGTGATCAATTTCACATAGTAACATAAAGTTCAATAAAAGAAGACTCGATCATCATTGTCAATATCAGAGTCGCCGGAGAGCATTTCCTTATCACTTCCCACATGACCGGAATCGTGATTTTGCTCATTGTCCAATTCAATATCCTGTATTTCCTCCCCATATACCTTATCAATCTGCTGTTGCTGAACTTGTGCAGCATCAAGCTTTTCGCAGATGGATTCATATTTCTTCCCCAACTCTTGAATCTCACTCTCCCAGCTCTCTACACTTTTCTTTATATGAGAGGTTGGAATATTCCGCTTACTTGCCATCTTTCGCTTAGCCTCAGTGACCCGGTCCTCCAGGTTTTTCTTTTTTTTTTCCAACCCCTCTACCTGTTTCTGTACTCGTTTCTGTTCACTCACTAAGAGCTGTTGCCGCCTGACTTGTAAATCCGCCATAGTGGCAAAAGCCTGACCATGGTCGGGAATTCGCTTTCGCCCCATGGAGCCCCCATCTTGTCTTTTTCTTTTTCTTTCTTCCTCTTCTCGCTGCTGCTCTTGCATCCTGGTAAGAAGGGTGTTGCGCGCAAGGGAGAATTGCGTAGCATGTAAAAGCTTTGTGATACGATGCTTTTGTAGGCAGCTGGAAGGGGAGGAAGAGGTTATTGAGGCTAAGGTAGCTTCTCCAAGGGTCTGGAGAGATCGGGGAGTAGTTGGAGTCCATGGAGGAGACAGAAAAAGCTCCTGTTCAGGAGTCCTTGGCCGGATTGGTGGATTGCTTAGTGTGGCAATGGTCAGCTGTTGAATGGAGAGAAGAGAGGCTGCAGTATTTGAAGTAGCAGCAGAGTTGGTATTGCTACCAGGTGCAAGGTGGCAAACAGGATCGTATGTAGGTATTTTTTTTTAAAACCTTTGCCCGATCAAGAGGCCAAATACCAGTACACGCAAAAGCAGATTTGATTGTCGCTTCCGTAAATGCTTTTGCTCGGGCTTCAGCCAAAAATGGCCAAAAGGTTTCTTTGGTAACGCCAAAGCGACCATACCGAAACTCACGCTCCAGAATTTGGGAGTAGTAGTTTTTATATGGACTAAAAACAGCCACATCTAATGGCTGTAAGATATTGGTAGAATGAGGAGGAAGGCAGAAGGCAATTATTTTCTGCTGAATGCAGTATTGCAAAAAATCCCATGAAACATGTGACTCATGCCCATCGAAGATTATCATCCTCCATTTCCCTTCAGCCTTCGCTGCTGAACTGCTTCTTGGTCCAAAATGGGTTTTTAAATAGCCTAACCCTTTAGTATTATCAGTCCACCCATTTGCAGAGTGACCAATAATAACATCCGCTGGGGCATTTTTGTCAACCCAAGCGACTTTAGTAGAATGTGCCTTGTAGATTAACATTGGGCTTAAGCTTGTCCCATCAGCACAAATTCCCTCTACTACAGTTACCATTTCCCGTGTTCCATCTAGTGTATCTTCTTATTAGTTTTATATAAAATAAAGAAACGGACAAAACTGACCAAATGACCGGAGAGCACCATTTTCCCGGAAAAGCTTGATATCAACAATCACTTTCTCAGAGCGTGAGCAGCCTAACATGAAGCCAATCTCATCAAAGTTGTAGATATTCTTTGCCTCAATGGCATACTCTTGGATAAGACCAGCCAACTAAATTGTATACATAATTAGCTCAAAATATCTTCTGCTTACTCTGGGTTATTTAATACTCACTGTATCAAAGTACATTATTAGTACTAAAGGGTTCCGGAGTTTAAGTGCACGGCAGTGCTCAATTTGTTTGCTATACTTTGAGCTAAGCTCTGGATGGTGTTGTAGAAATTCATATACCCAGTTCTCACCCAAGCGTGATGTACCTCTTTCCATTGGAGATTCACACTTCTGCAATAAGCAGAGAGCCATTTCAGAAACCAAGGAGACCTGTGGTGGCTGCAACCAGGAGCTCAAAATCTGACAGTTTGCAACAAATAGTAGGTTGGGACAACCTATCGCCAATTGGGCAAGGCGCACAAAGGTCGGCTCGGACAAAGAGAATGGTGTCTCGGAGATGGTCGGCAAAACGTACTCCCGGTTGCTGGGCCATTGCGGGGTCATATCCCAAAGAGACTGGGTCTGTGAACTCCCACTAGATCACCGCCTGCCATGCTGCGAGACTTCGACACCCTCATCTTTCCCACAGATCGCGTTCTTTATTAACTGCTCGCGTTTTTGCACCCGCGTTTTTTGCATCTCAACGCGTAGTTTCTATATCTCTCCACCTAACTGGACCAAGAAACATACACCAGAAAAGAAACCTGATGGCCCCCAGAAGAGCCAGCACACGCGGTGGGACCTCCGCACCACTAAGCAGGCGTGGAACAAGAGGTGGAATTCGGAAGAATCCACGTACTCGACAAGCTCCAACTCGATACGACCTACACCCGGAACCAGCTCCCAGTACCCCACGAAGTGCCGAGACCAACGAATCCGGAAGCAGCAGCATGGAACCCGAACCCAGTATACCTGAATATAGTCACTCCCCTCAGAGCAACGAGATACAACCCAGCTTAGCCCCAGTATCCCCAGAAAACCCAAGGCCACCACCGGCCACCCCTACGACTGAAAGCGAACCGGAATCACGCTCCCCATCCTCACCTCGCTCAGATCGTACTATTAGCCTCGGCACAATGCGGCAACTCCTGCGCTCACACGAAGAAGATATCATAGACCGCGTTGTCCAGCGACTACGATCACATAATCCGGTTCCCCATATAGACAATACAGCCAATACCAATGACCCTATTCGAGCAACTCAGGACCTTGAGCTCAACCCAACCTTAACGAGAATTGCCGAACTGGAGGGAGAGCTAGCCCAATTGCGGGAGGAAGCCCAGCGGGGCCAGCAGAGCACGAGGAATCCGAGAGCACTCGGTATGTACGATTCCAGCCAATGCCACCTTCCACTAGCAGGTGAGAATACATCTGCCATTGCAGACTCCGTCGAAGTACTATTCCCAGGCGTAGAACGGGGGACATTAGTCCAAATAATTGAAAACCGGTTCAAGCCAACGAACATTTACCGGCTGCTAGCGAGCGAGAAGGAACGAGCTGAGTCCCAGCGCACGGTTAACATCGGTGGTATCGAGTTCGAACAAGCGGAAAGGGATGGTAAAGAAAGCGAATACCGAATGAGCATATTCTTCAAAGCATGGGCTGCTTACTCCAGCATCTTGGTAAAGCTCGCCCCCCATAGCCTGCAAGGAGACCTCGCGACTGCCCTCTCAATCTACACAATGAACCTGTACGATCTGTTAGAGAAGTACGCATGGGAGGGTGTCAAAGCCTACCACTTTCAATTTCACAGGAAGAGAGTAGCGAGTGGCCAGAGCATCTACCATGGAACGGAATGGCGTCAGCTAGACAGCGAATTAATCGCCTCGAAATGTTTTGCCCATCCTGCGCCCAGACCCACGTGGACTCAGAACCATAAGCTAGCCCCAGCACCAACCCGAAGATTCAGTGAACTTCCAATTCGCGAGAGCCTCCCGGGCCATGGCTATAGTAGTACACCATTTAGTCCACATACCACAGCTCCCTACAGCGCGCCCGAATACCGGACACACTATGGACATAGTGTAGCCTCCCCCGCGAATGCACGAATCCCTACAGGCACCGCACCTTTACCTTTCCAAGCATGCAGCAACTGGCACTTCCGAGAATGCCGGTCAATGCAGTGCCGCTACCGACATTCCCGTATCTCGTGTGGTAGCAACCACCGAGCACCACAATGTCCCTCTGGAGATAGTACCGGACAACTACTGCCATCCTACACAGGGACCAACCGACGTCAGCCTTCCTAAGTCCTCCAATTTCTTTTATGCCAAGCATTTATCAGCTTTCACTTCCTTGTACATATCCCAGATATTGCTTTAACTGTAAGCTTACAACTACTCAAGCATCCTCTCATATTACCACAGCGAGACCCAATACTGCCTCTAGCCTAGACTCAGATTCCGGCTCACCTGTTAGCAAACAACCACCACGCCCCAATACCCGCATCCACTACCCACTATTTACCACTCATACTATACCAATGCCAGCAGGCCAACTGAAAATGAATGGATGGAAAGAGCTTACTAGCGAGTACCCTGACCAGCAGGTCATAAAAGCAATCCTCGGCATTTGCCAGTACGGCGCGCGAATTGGCTATGAGGGCCAGCGCAGCGGTGTTGTGATCCACCCCAATCTTGCGAGCGCGGAAGACAACACGGACCTAGTAGCCAAAGAGATAGAGTCAGAGATGAAGAAGGAAAGGTTAGAACTATACTCCGATAGCTTCGGCCTTCCAAACCACTACACCGCGTCACCACTGGGACTTGCAGACAAGGCCGATGGTAGCAAAAGGCGAATTCACCACCTGTCTTACCCAGCGGGTCTCTCGACAGCTATTAACTCCGGAATTCCCGAGCTCTACGGTACAATAGTTTATAGTGGAATCGACGAGGGAATAAGAGCCGTTCAGGAGCTCGGAAAGAATTGTATTCTAATGAAGCGAGATTTTGAGTCAGCTTTCCGGCATATACCGGTGTCACCTCAGGATACACCGCTGCTAGGATTCCATTGGAGGAACCGATACTACGCAGAAAGGTTCCTTCCATTCGGCTTGCGGACTGCCCCTTATCTTTTTAACCTATTCGCGGAGGTTTTTCACTGGATTATTGACGATCAGCTGAAGCAGCAGAATAGCAGGCTCATAGTCATCCACTACCTCGACGACTTTCTCTTAGCACTCCCTCCTGGTGAAAATCCTGCCATCTTTAGCGAAAACCTTTCTCAGTTGTGTAACACGGTGGGGCTTACAATTAAATCCGCCAAAAATGAGGAAGGAAAGGTGGTAAGCTTTGCCGGAATCGAGTTCGATACCGAGGGCATGGTAGTCCACTTGCCACAAAAGAAGCTTTTCAAAGCACAGGCCATCGTCCAAAGAGCAACAGGCCAGAAGTCCTTATCACTACTCGAGATCCAAAAAATTACAGGATACTTGAACTTCGTCTCAACTGTGATACCCCTCGGTCGAACCTTTGTCAGACACCTATACAACATGGAGCTCTTCTTCCCGCCTGGGTCCAGACACCAACAACGACGGATATCAAGGGAGGCACAGAGAGACTTAAGCTGGTGGGCCGAAGCACTATCACGCGCACCAGCAAGGTCCATAGCGAAAAGAAAGCGAGAGGTCATCCGTGCCTGGTCAGACGCCGCTAGCACAAAAGGACTGGGAGCATTCTACCTCTCCGAAAACCAGTCCTATCCGGAGCGAGATACAGCGTTCTCAATCCCCCTTCCCGCATCCCTGGCCAAAGGACGGGAACACATTAACACGCAGGAAATGCGAGCTGTAGAACAAGTGCTCTTGCATTGGGGAGCTGACTGGATAGGAAAACGACTCATAATCCATATTGACAATAGAGCCGTCGTACATGGACTCACCAACCGTACTATCCGTGGAGCATCAATGCAAGTCTTACGGAGATGCCTTCTCCTAGCTACCGAGTTCGACTTGGACCTGGAAGCCAGATGGGTTTCGACCAAGGAAAATGCCTTGGCAGATGCGTTATCACGAGTAGAAACTAACCGAATTGCTAACATCGCACCACAGTTACTATCCCCCACATCCAGCCCCCCAAAACTTGGATTTCGAACATACAGGAATCGGGGCTGTCAGAAGTAGCAGCCTACTACCTGTGGCACGGGCTGGCACCGTCAACACGGCACAACTACAAAACCCCAAGATCCCGCTTTACCGTATTCTGTGCACTGTCAGACTTCCGGCACCAAAACAGGGGATGCTTCCCAGCAAAGGCCACTTGGCTGATCGAATGGCTTTGTTCCCTCGCAGGAACAGTAAAAGTAAAAACCATGAAGCTATATCTTGCAGGGGTCAGGTCCTACCAGCTCGATCTTGGAATAGATTGCTCGGCATTCTCAGACTTGCGACTTGAGCGCACAATTCAGGGAATAAAGCGCGATCATAGTGAGCCCGAGCGCTGCACACGGTCACCACTCTCCCGTCCTTGCCTTCTCCGTATCCTAAACTGCCTGCGACCAGCGAACTATGACAACATCGCCCTGAAGGCTGCTTTCAGTCTAGCATTCGCAGGATTCCTGCGAGTTGGAGAGTTCACTTACAAGCAGGCGGATAGAGACTTGGGCCCAACCTTCTCAAGCTGGTTTTTAACCAAAGGTAGTGTCACGATACGAGCCAGCGAGCGATACATGGAAGTGATACTCCCGGCATCGAAAACAGACCCCTTCCGCAAAGGGATAACTCTCACAATAGCGGCAAGCTACGACAATGCCTGTCCCATACATGCCATGAGAGAATTCTTCGCCCAGGATACGCACAGGCCACCCCACGCACCCCTGTTTTGCATCGGAAGAGATAGACAGCAAGCATTCACCCGCGAGTACGTAGTACTAAAACTTCAGCAACTAGCACTCACTGCTGGACTCGGTCAGGGGACGTGGAACGGACACAGTTTCCGCAGGGGAGCTGCCACATGGGCAGCGGAAGTAGGCATCTCGGAAAGCGAGATCCAAACTTTAGGTCGCTGGCGTTCCGACGCATACAAAAGGTACATTGAGTACTCAAACCGGGAGCGAATCTCTCTCTCAAAGCGCTTCCAGATAGACCAACGCCCCACCCTATAGTTACCCATCAGCCTGCCTCGACCTGGGCGGGAGCCGTTACCGACCGAACGGCAGGCCAACTCAGGCTCCCAACCGACAGCCTGCCTTGATTTGGAGATATCGGTCGTAACGATCTCCCCGGGCAAGGGCAGCGACAACCTCACCAAAGCCTCCGCCAGTGGAATCTTGGTATCATGAGTCAAGCTGCTGTATCTCGCTATTCTCCTTTGGCGTTGTTTCTTTCCTCGTTGCTTGGGTTTTCTTCGATCCTGTTCCTAGTATTTCCTTATATCTCAGTTTCTTAGCGTTGGAGAATTGGTAGCTCCTTCCTCACCAATTGTGAGCTTTTGCCTTGATTCTGCAACCTCTTTTATCATTTTCCGTCCTTTAATCCGGTGCTTTAGAGTCGAGTAGGGCACTTCACATGCACGGGCATGTGACCAATACTGGGTGGAGTACTGGTATTCCGCTCACGGTGGTACCAGGCTACTGCATATAGCATTCGTGATTTGGGGGTAAGTTCTTTTGCTGACATGGTGTTTGGCCTCATTCATTAAAAAAAAAAAAACTGATGTAAAATTACAGGCACTGTTGGCAAAATCATGGTTTATCTGCATTACGTTATTCACACTTCACTACGGTTTAATTCTGGGAATAGCAAACTGCCAAGATCCAGGTTGCTGTATCTTAATTTAGATAGTCAATTATCGTTCACCTTGTCTGCAGGCCAAGCCTCCTGGCTCGCCATGCCGGGAGCTCGCTATGGCGTGGGGCACGTTACTCCTTGGAACATACTGCTGTAGGGCTTCGCAAGCCTGGGTGGGTATTCCCTGAACTTAGTTATAAATAAAATTATTGAACTTTTCCACGATTCAATTGGATCACCACTTCATCTCTATTGGGCTTAGTTTTATCCGTGATTTGCTCTTTCAATATCGACTACTTACACCGTAGCTTACCTATCTGGGGTCAATTCTATTCTCACAACTTCCCAGTATAGCGAGCGGGTCACAGGTGCAATTCTACCTACGAACTTTGGCCCGGGCAGCACACCGTCCACCGACAATACGGGAAAGCGAATATAACCTCCCACACCGGTAAACTATGCGCTTGAACCAAATTTCTGACGCCCTTTTGCAGCTTCGGACCAGGTCTCTAACATTCCCACATGTATGGATACGATGAGCTGTGGGGTGGCGGTCCCTAGTTCCTCGGCTCCTTGGAGATATATTTTTTCCATAATGACCCAGGAGGGTGCCGACACTGAATATGATCCGGTTCCCATAGTCTTTCGCCAAGGCGCGATCGCCGGCAAAAGATAAGTTACCTAATTCTGGTAGCTTGGTAGTCTGCGCCCGAGTCGCCAGAGGCGTGTTGGTGTAGCGTCGGCCGTTCGGCTGGCGTGATCCAAACCTCAGGCAGGCCACTGCACATAATGTATAATATCATACAAATCTGAGCCGACACCCCATCCAAAATATAAGCTCTGCTTTGACCTGGGTCAACTGATAATGTTTCCTCCATAAACCCAGCCGATAAGCGGGTTGGAGCGAATACTGCGAAACTGATACGAGGCAGAATAGCTCTATCGTGATCCGGAGGTCCTGCCTTTCACCATACTACAGTAGTAATGCGTATCTCTTGGCTCGCACGGGGGTGCGATCCGGCAAAAGGTGGAGACGTAACTCCCTGTGATCGGTCAGCAGGCGAACTCGTGACTTTACTGATCGGGCTATAATAGCAGAGCCGCGGTCCTAAAGTTCTAGTAGCTAGTGCCGTGACAAACTTTCATAGCGGATGTATTAAAGCTCTTTGTGTTACAGTACTACCTCGGGTGCTGGAAGTTTTGGAACAGGGCTACACTATAGAGTAAATAGGCAATCGCTGCGATCTAGGGTGTAGTGAACTCGAGTACCGCACATAGTGAGTTCACACGAGTGCCCTCCAATTATTTCCGAGAGGATGGGCTTTCTTGATGCGGGTCTCGAGTGGGGTGTCCGGGAACTCAAAAGAGCCACTGAGAAGGCTGGATGGTGAAAGAACACTCGGCCATGCAATACCAGTATTGTGCTCGGGGGACCTTTAGAAATCCAGGGTAGCATACTGCATGGTTGGTTAAGATTTCTCCAATGGGAGTCTCCTAGCGGGAATGCGAAGATAGGACAATTTAGGTTCTTGGCGTGTGATTGATTGGCTGTGGCGTGCTTGCCACAAAGCAATCTATCAACACATCAAAGCAAGCCCCACTTTTCCTAGTTTAAGTGGATGGGGCCCCGACCGACATCCTGACAAACTGCCCGGCCATACTATCTGCTAACCAATTACCAACCATATCCACTATGAATACATCACCGACCGGGAACACTGGATCAAGTCTCTTTGGTCCATCGCAGCATGGGATGCCGAGCATCCGTACCGACTATCGCATGACTAATACGATTTATGGTGACTCGAATTCGAACATCGGGAATGTGTCAAATAGCTACAACACCATCAACGTAGGAATAGAGGAAGAGTCTTTGCGCATCCAAGAATGGATATCTCCACTCGAACCCCATAAAAGGCATCGGGATGTGAGAAACAGTCGCCTGGATGGCGTTGGGGAATGGGTTCTCCGGAGGAGAGAGTTCGAGTCATGGTGCAAGGGCAAGAACGGGTCGGTGAATCCTACATTGCTGTGTTATGGGGGTCAAGGGGTTGGAAAGACGTACATAAGGTACAAGTAAATTCTCCTGAAACAATGGACAATGTTGACCAGAAATAAAATCAGTTCATTAGTGATAGACACCCTGCGGAAACAAACTCGAGGACGGAATATCGCCGTTGTATTTCTGTACTGCGATTACCAGACGCAAAAGGACCAATCGGCGGTGAATATGATAGGGAGTCTAGTTCGGCAGGTTTCTTTGAGACCGCAGAGGATTCCCAGCGGAATTAAACGTGCCTTTGACCAGTCGAAGCAAGAAGGTGGCGATGGTCTGCAGTTGCCGGATATGGTGAAATTATTCGTCCAGGTCATCGGTTCCATCGAGGTAGTATACCTTTGTGTCGATGCTGTAGACGAGGTGCTTCCACAATATCGATTAGAGTTCCTTCGCGCGTTAAGGCAAATTATTCAAGATGCACCAAACGTGCGGCTATTTCTTACAGGGAGACCGTACGTTCGTGCGGAACTCGATAAGCATCTCACCAAGAGGGCCCTTGCCATACACATTGTGGCCGACCAAGGAGATATCACTCGATACCTAAACCAGAAGATGGACGATGACGATGACCAAGATCCAGGCTTGATGACAGATGATCTGAAAGATAATATCATGAAAACAATGTTGGAAAAGCCTTCGGAAATGTGAGTAGAAGCACTTGTATTCCAAATTCGAATCTCTCACTGATTTTGTGCTCAGGTTTCCACTCGTTGCATTAAATATTGAGGCAATCTTGGGCGAGACCTCATTAGCGAGCAGGAAGCAAATGTTGCGGAAGGTAACGACAACGGGCGTGGCCCTCGACAGTGTGTATGTCCAAACATTGCAGCGGATAAGGGAGCAGAGGGGGGATCGATCGCGACTTGGGATGGAGGTGCTGATGTGGGTATCCCACTCGGAGCGGCCTTTGAAGATTGACGAGCTCTGCCACGCCCTAGCGGTGGACATAGAGTCGACGGATCTAGACCCTGAGAATCTCCGGCCGCAATCTACTGTACTAGGGTCATGCTTAGGGCTTGCTGTGGTTGACGCGGAGACATCCACAGTCCGGCTAATCCACCACACGCTTCAAGAATACCTCTCCCAATCTGATATCTTTCCCGATGCCCACAAGATACTTGGGCAGGTCTGCTTGACCTACCTAAATCACGAGCTGGTTCGGGGCCTCCCGGCCACCAGCGTTTCGAACCTTGAAGACATGCCGTTTCTCAATTATTCTTCTTTGTATTGGGGAAGTTACGCGAAAATGGAACTCTCGGATCGCTCGAAATCACTTGCGCTGGAGCTATTAAACCTCGGTGGCAACCATATATACGCTACCTTACTTGTCCAACAAATAAACAGTTCCCATTATTGTTCACTTCCCCATCACATATGGCCCAGTTTGCACTGCGCATCCTACTTCGGAATTGATGATGCCGTGGCTGCTTTGATAGAGAGTGAAGGATGTGATATCAATCAGAGTGATTGTATGGGTTTTACAGCACTAATGTGGGCTGCTTAGCAAGGGAATGAAGGAGTAGTGAGACAGCTGCTCGTGCGGGACAATGTCAATCCCGACAAGCCAAACAATAAGGATGAAACTCCCCTCTGGAGCGCTTCTTACAATGGGCATGAGGGGGTGGTGAAACTGTTGCTCGCACGGAACGATGTCAATCCTGACAAGGCAAGCAACGATGGTCGAACGCCGCTCCGGTGTGCTTCTTACAATGGGCATGAGGGGGTGGTGAAACTACTGCTCGCGCGCAGCGATGTCAATCCCGACAAGCCAGACAACGAGGGTCAAACCTCACTCTGGAGGGCTTCTTACCATGGGCATGAAGGGGTATTTAGGCTGCTTCTCGCACGGAACGATGTCAATCCCGACAAGCCAAGTGACGATGGGCGAACATCGCTCTGGAACGCTTCTTACAATGGGAATGAGGGGGTGCTAAAACTATTGCTCGCACGGAACGATATCAATCCTGACAAGCCAAACAGTAAGGATGAAACACCCCTCTGGATAGCTTCTTGCAACGGGCATGAGGGGGTGGTGAAAATGTTGCTCGCACGGAACGATGTCAATCCTGACAAGGCAAGCAACGATGGTCGAACGCCACTCCGGTGTGCTTCTTACAATGGGCGTGAGGGGGTGGTGAAACTACTGCTCGCGCGCAGCGATGTCAATCCCGACAAGCCAAACAGTAAGGGTGAAACTCCCCTCTGGAGCGCTTCTTACAATGGGCATGAGGGGGTGGTGGAGCTATTGCTCGCACGGAACGATGTCAATCCTGACAAGGCAAGTAACGATGGTCGAACGCCGCTCCGGTGCGCTTCTTACGGTGGGCATGAGGGGGTGGTGAAACTACTGCTGGCGTGCAGCGATGTCAACCCTGACAAACCAGACAATGAGGGTCAAACCTCACTCTGGAGGGCTTCTTACCATGGGCATGAGGGGGTGGTTAGGCTACTTCTCGCACGGAAAGATGTAAATCCCGATAAGCCAAGTAACGGTGGACGAACACCGCTCTGGATCGCTTCTTACAATGGGATTGAGGGGGTGCTGAAACTATTGCTCGCACGGAACGACGTCAATCCTGACAAGCCAAACAGTAAGGATGAAACTCCCCTCTGGATAGCTTCTTGCAACGGGCATGAGGGGGTGGTGAAAATGTTGCTCGCACGGAACGATGTCAATCCTGACAAGGCAAGCAACGATGGTCGAACGCCGCTCCGGTGCACTTCTTACAATGGGCATGAGGGGGTGGTGAAACTACTGCTCGCGCGCAGCGATGTCAATCCCGACAAGCCAAACAGTAAGGGTGAAACTCCCCTCTAGAGCGCTTCTTACAATGGGCATGAGGGGGTGGTGGAGCTATTGCTCGCACGGAACGATGTCAATCCTGACAAGGCAAGTAACGATGGTCGAACGCCGCTCCGGTGCGCTTCATACAGTGGGCATGAGGGGGTGGTGAAACTACTGCTCGCGCGCAGCGATGTCAATCCCGACAAGCCAAATAGTAAGGGTGAAACTCACCTCTGGAGTGCTTCTTACAAGGGGCATGAGGGGGTGGTGAAACTACTGCTCACACGGAATGATGTTACTTCCGATAGGCCAAATAATATAGACTAAACCCCTCCTTGCACACTTCTTACAAATGGCATGTAGGCGTGGTAGGACTACTAACGGGGCGTGGGCAGTCTCGACAAACCAACTAGAGATGGCCGGGCTCCACTACGGACCGCTTCTTTAGCGCGTATGAGGGGTGGAGAAACCACTGCTCGCGCCGAACGATCTTTTGTCTGAGCCAGACTATTGGGGTTTAGCACAACCCCCACTCGCCTCCACCCCCCAGAGTTACTCCATTCCAGCACTCCACTAGCCTTTCCCTGCCCCAGCCCCCCCGGTCTATCTACAAATGCGATTCCCCTGCACCCTTCCACCCAACTATGTTTATTCCTTTCACAGCAGTTGCCATATGCATACCCCTTATTAACACGGCTCCCGCCCTCTCTCGAAACCCCTTCACAGCCATCCGGTATACCCGCTGCCACTTGTCGACACACTCTCCCTTTTTCTTTCTTTTTCGCCACCTTACTCTCCAATCTTTGAACTTATCTCGCCCCAGTGCTCATCTCGGGCAAGCACTTTATTCTGTATTCCAATATGTGTGTTTCAACCTTCTTGGTTCTTCTTCTATACTCATGTTTTGGCAGATCCGGGTGTGTGTTGGGATGCTCTGGGTCATTGCTTCATGTGCCGCCGCTTCGAAAGTATTTACTTTTCCAAGTTATAAATTATCTTTCTTGCATGATATTATGCTCTATTTTCCTGCATCTGTTTCGCTAGAATATTAACCTCTTATACTTACAAACCGTAGTCAGCCCGAGTGCATAGCCGTGAAATGGAAAATTGGAAGAATATCCTACCAACCCCCCGGGGCAAGGGGGGGTTCGATCTAGGCATGCTTCTCCCATCCGCCCAAATCTGTTCAGGTCTCCTAGACTGGCAGAGGGAGCTGGTAGAAAGAGCCCAGGGTTTCGCTTCTCATTCAGATAATATTTATATGCACATACCTCGAACAACATATCGTAGGCCGCAAGACATCCCGAACAGAGAAGCACTTGACAGCCAAGCCGCAGGTCTCGTATCGTATATGAGAAGCACGACTAGCCTCACCCATTCCACAGGTAGACTATTCTGGATTACTGTAACAATCCTATTGTTAGGTCGTTAGGCAACAGGCAACGATAGTCGTTTCCTAAGGTGAGCACGTCTTCTCGTCTTCAATAGGGTATATGGAAATACTATCTCTTCAGATAGTACGGAACTGGCTTGCTTGTCTGAGCGATCTGTTGAAGGATACTATCTCGTCACTGGCAGATAGTAAGATGTGTGGATTATCGTGCTTGATAGGACAATCACAATAGTCCTATGGTCGAGCAGCCCATCGAGACTATCACAATAGTCTCCGGGGTCTTAGAGCGTAGGATCTCGTATAGGAGAAGTATATGTAAAGACAGTAAAGTGTAATCGTATTGCAATATCTTAAGTGTAGGTAAGTACTTAGATGGTTGCGTGAAGATCCTATCTCTTGGTCGTCTTTTTCTTTTTTTTTTTTTTATATCAAATCGTTATTATGTTTAAAGGTACAAAAGACTCATGCAGCGCTAGCTATGGAGATAAAAAACCTATAAGCAAACATCATCCCGCCCGCTTCACCTCGTCATAGGAAAAATCAAACCCCCCGAGACCATAGAAGAAACTTCCCCCGCCTAGCACCTAAGACTCGCACCTCAGACACGTAGGGAAAGAACTCATAGAAACGTACAGGAGAGAGACCCAAACCCTTCAGCAGGCTCCCAGGTAACACAAAGAAAAGAATCAACGAAACGCCTAGATACAACTACTATTGCCAATATGCCAGATCCAAGAACCCGTACGGTGAAATCCGGTTGGGGCGGCGGCTCAACGGTCGGGAGTGACCGGAAGGTGGCGACGCGTCGGCGTTTAGGAGAGACCAAGGAGGCAGTGCAATACCATGATCAACCGTAACCTAAGCGAGGATTGCGACCGTAGAGTAAATCGCAGGAGGGAGAGAGGTAGGTGGGCGAGCGGAGCCACCGGGCAGAGGGGATGCCAGCCAACGATGATGAGCAGTAGGGTGCCAGCCGGTGAGTAGCAGTAGGGTGCCAGCCGGTGGGGAGCAGTAGGGTGCCAGCCGGGGAGGAGGGTTAGCAGTAAGGTGCCAGCTTATGGGGCAGGTACGGTGCCAGCGGACAGAACCGGGAGGGGGGTAGAGGAAGGATCGCGAACAGGCTAGCCACAACCGACAAACGGGCCATAGCAAGGGCTTTTGGGACGACGACGAGACCGGGACGAGACCGTGATGTTACTAACCGAGGCTTTCCCCATCAGAGGTACAAGCCCAGCAAGCCGGGGCCTACTTCGACCGAGAGTCCGACACCGTAGTAACGCCGACCATGAGCGTAGTGAGAAGCTTTCCGACAGTGCAAAATCCTAAGCGAGGTGCAAAGGAAGTGCGGGGTAAGGGGGAGAACCGAACATCATGAGCGGGTGTCAACGACGAACGGGAACAAGAACCCCAAGGAGGGGAGGCAGGCGTGCCCCAGGAGAGGAGGGTAGATGGCTTAACGTCAACCCCTAGGCAGTAGCCATGATGGGGGAAGAGAGGTGGGTGGGGGAGGGTGACGATGATTTCCGTGGTGTTGAGATTTCAATCGCTGGAGGTGGAGGAGAGATGGTTCGTGTACTATCTCTTGGTCGGTTTTTTTTTTTTTTTTTTTTTTTTTTAATAAAATAGTATTATGTTTAAA
>Ga0307517_10004587_pt1 | contig 21163 bp, 20 predicted proteins | sample 23_EM_MG_FD_194515 | JGI IMG/M metagenome (GOLD analysis project Ga0307517, IMG submission 194515) | Populus trichocarpa ectomycorrhiza microbial communities from riparian zone in the Pacific Northwest, United States - 23_EM | ecosystem: Host-associated > Plants > Roots > Unclassified | place...
CTAGCTTAATATTAAAAAGTAAAATCGATAAAGATAATTAAATAAAAAACAGAGGGAAAGTTGGAAAAAAAAAGTAATTTTAGAAAAAAAAAAAAAAAAGAAGGGAAAGTTAGAAAAAAAAAAAAATACACAGTAGTACATTGCATTGAACGTGGATAAACAGTACATCACCCACGCACTTTAGCTTATTACTTAATAACCGAATGTTTCCAGCCATGCCATGACCGAAAGTCACGAACAAATGCCCTTTAACTAGTTTAAAATTTTGAATTCAAGAAGGGAGAGTGGCTCCATAAGGGGTGGTTTGGCTTTGTCCTTGCTGTGGCGCTCCTTCCTTGAATCGAATCAAATACACTAGACTAGACCTCGTATAAACTCCAGTGACTTGTAAGATTCACGATTTTTATCATATGAACATTAATGTTTTACCACGTGGTTCCATGGCCCCACTCTTCGTTGTCCACTGTTTCTTCCGGGAAGTCATGCCCCCAGCTATCGGACTATATATAATGTTATAAAATCACCTCATGGCCTCAAAATATTTACAAGAAGCCAACCAATTCCCGACAGCGGATTTTGCATAAAATGCAGCTTCTGAAGGAGGACATTTACGGAAGGAGTATTTGGAAGAGTGGTGATGATTATTTTTTAAATATTTATTTTTAAAAATTGATTAAAATGATTTTTTTTATTTTTTAAAAATTATTTTTAATAACAATATATTAAAAATAAAAAATATTAAATTTATATATTTTTATTTCTTGGAGACAAAAAGATTCGCCTCTCGTGTTGAGCTACACCTCGGGAGGGCATGACAGACACGTCCCTAACCGAAGACTTGTTCTCTATAGCTATTGTACAGTTATAATAAACTTCATATATATTATGTTTTCTATTACGTGTATATATAGGCTTGAGACCAGAAAACTCTGTTATATCTTTACCATATATATCCGGTTGATTCAGAATTCCAATCTTCTCATTCTGTGGATGGATAACTAAATTCCAAGACCGACAGGTGGGAAATAGCTTCAGTTTCCGGCAAGAAACATCTGCTATTCCTTGTGCATTCCGTGGTATTGCAAGTTTTCTCAGTATAAAGCAATAAAAGTTCCTAGCAATCCAATCTTCTGTGATAAATCCCACTTAACTATTTTTCTAGTTTGAGCACTATTTACCTACTCTGATCAAACGTGCAATTCCAAATATACTACAAGGGAGAGTTGTGTTAAAATATTGGTGGTCACATAAATGTTATTTAAGCAGTCGTACGAGCCTTTTAGGGGACATTAATTTGAGAATGTATTAGGTGGCAAGTTACATTGACACCCACGTTCGACCTGGTTAAGACAAATGACATGTGGGATTCGGTTGAAATTCAGTAACATTTTTTCATCTAATTTGTGCTCTACGGAAGGGCCTCATTGGCCACGGTCAACCAAGAGTTTGTTGAAACTTGTAAACAACCTCAGATGGCATCCCCAAGTTGTCTCAACTCTCAACTAAGTTCGACAGCACCGTTCTGAATCTTTGTTCCAAATTAAGGAACTTGAAAACGAAGATATTCATTATTTTTCCAATACTCATGATTTTTCTCGAGAAGGAGACTTGGATTGTAAAGGGTTCTCTATACAGCTGTAATCATTCTTCACAATACAAGCACCCCCTGCCCAGCCTTGGTTTTTAATGATTAATTACTGATCAGAATGGTTCGTTGACTTCCACTTCTGAATTCAAGCTTCCCGTTCCATTGATTTCTTTGCATGATGCTTAGTCGAATCATTCCACTAGCCAGCCAGCCAGCCAGAGCGCTTATTTACTTCGATCAACAGACAAACAATGACCAGAGGCGGAACATTTAGGTAATAATATTCACACCGATATTTGTGACTGTACGTAGAAATCAATTTACCTTGGTGGTCCTATTCATAACAGTCACCAACCGTGTACGAAGATTTTATGGGAAATCACTTTCTGCTTACTCTCATGAGCTTCATCTGAACGGAGGGAGCATAATTCCAAAGTATACCCAAGACTTTGTTCCCTGTTCGACAGTCACAACACATGCTTTACCCTATCCCCTGCTGCGGCGAAGTTTGACACTGATCAAACATGTAGACATGCATTATTGCAGGCATCCAAGCTTGTTCTACAAGGAGAAAAAGGCAGACCAGCACCAAGTTAAAGGAAATAACCAGCAAACAAATACGTTGCAATCATACCACCAATCTACATCCTTGGATTCTTATATTATGATGATTCTCTCCTCCTAATTCAACATCAAAGTATGAATCATCCTTTAATACAAAAGCAAGAAAATCAAATCATGTCCTTTTCAAATTCGCTCATGTGTAGGATGCAATGGATTGGATGGAGTTGGGCCTTGTCTTCTCGTATACTTGATTTGAATGGAATTAGATTGAATTTCAATCAAACACTATATAATTCTAGTAATTAGGTTAAATTTCTAATTCTTTCCAGCCCTTTTTTTATATTCATGTACATATGAATTATCTTATGCAATGAGTTATTATATGTAATAAAATTTAATAATGTATATATAAAAATAAAATTGTGAAATCATTGTATTATTTATTTGCCCGGTCAGGATATATTGAAGGATGGGACCGTTATGAATGGGGGGTATCACAAGCCACCTCCATCCATACCCGACATCATGGTGAGAGTCGGGCGGGCGTGTCGGGCCGGGCATTGTCCGGGTCAGGCAAAATTGCGATCCCGACAAATCTGTAATCACAAAGTAGTGGCATTATCGTAATAACCCCCTACACCAAACCCAAGAGTTAACGACTAATCACTTAACGTCTCCTTTCACTTTTTGTAGCTTGTATACGTCGAAAAAACACAGACTAGTAGTCTCTCCACACACCCTCTCTCTTCCTCTCTCCCCTTTCTCTTGCAGCACCAAGCACTAAACTCGCAAAATTTCCTCTATTTTCTCAGCAAAAAAACACTAAAATTTTCTTTCCTTGACATTTCCGAGAAAGTTCGAATCCATGTCGGATTCAGATACTGAAACAAACATCACCGCCAACCACTACAACTCTCTCCCTCACAAACTAGCCTCACAAACGCCATTTTTGAATCTTAAACTCTATGTATTAATCGCAATTCTCTTACTCTGTATCCTCTTGGTTTCTTTTTCAATATTCCTCTGTGTTCGTTTACGCCGCGCGGCTAGAAAACGCAATAAAATGAGAGTGAAACACAGTTCGGGTTCGATCCCATTAGTGTCTAAAGAAATTGTGGAGATTAAAGATTTGGTTTTGAAAAATAAAGAGAAAGATGAGGGGAAAATGGGAAATGTGGGTTTTGTAAAGATGGAGAATGTTGGTGGTGGTGGTGGTGGTGATCTGGAGATGGGAAAGAAGAGTGGAGAGAGTGGTTGTAGTACTGACGACGTTTCGTCGGTGGATGAAAACATAGGATGGGGTCGGTGGTATAGTTTGAAAGAGCTTGAGATCGCGACACGTGGATTTGCTGAAGAAAATGTGATTGGTGAAGGAGGGTATGGTGTTGTTTATAGAGGTGTTTTGCAAGGTGGGTATGTGGTTGCTGTCAAGAATTTACTTAATAACAAGTGAGTATTCGGTTTTTGTTTCAATTATTTTTTAGTTTTTGTATATTTTGTTCTAATTGTTATAGTTTCTGTTTTCCTTTTTGTATTTAACTGCTTTGTTTATGATGGCAAAGTTTTGGTCTTTTGATGATGGAGTAGTAGTGGTTGTCTAGTAGGGAATTAAAGTAGAGGGTTGCTTTGTTCTTTAGTTCTTTTTCATTTTCATTATCCAATGGTTTGCACTTCCTCAACATTATCTTAATACCTTTGAGCTTAGGAGGCTTTTTTGTTTTTTCTTTTGTTTTTTTTGACCTTTCTCTTTTTGTCCTTTCGATTTATGAATGGCAAGGCTTTATTTTCTTATTGAAATGACAAAGGATCGATCTCATTAAACTACTTATAGTTTTTCTTTTTCTTTTTCTTTTTCTTTTTTGGAGCTGAATTGGCTTTGGAATTTGGAGTGAAGAAGCGAAGGGTTTTTTTTTCGCTGTTGGAGAGAAATTCGAATATAAGAAATCCTGAAAATGTTACATGATTTTGTAATGAAATCAATGCTAACTAAACACTGTTGCTCTGATTCGTTACAGGATTTTTTTTTTGTTTTTTCCTAATTATTGTTACAGAGTTCTCTGACTAGGTTATGAATATTCTCATCAAAAGCTCAAGTCGTGTAATATCTGTGCACTATAAGAATGATCTGGTTGGAACTTCATATGCTGTGAACTTTGTATTTCCAGGGGTCAGGCGGAGAAGGAGTTTAAGGTGGAAGTTGAAGTCATTGGAAAAGTAAGACATAAGAACTTAGTGCGCCTAATTGGGTACTGTGCAGAAGGTGCTCGCAGGTATTTCTCACATCCAAGTCCTACCCATCTATTTTAAGTTCAACGAAATGAAATTTATCTTGTTCATTTTCATGGGAACTGTTTCTGGCCTTGCAGGATGCTTGTTTATGAATATGTTGACAATGGAAACTTGGAGCAATGGTTACATGGTGATGTAGGTCCTGTTAGTCCTCTGACCTGGGTTATTCGAATGAAGATTGCAATTGGGACAGCAAAAGGGTGCGGTACTCTAGGCTCTAGTTTCATGTCTTAGTTGTCCTCCCAGTGATTGATCAGTAATAGTGGGGCTAATTACTTTTTGCTTTTCATGTCATATTGATTTTAATCAGTCTATCTGATATATCTTCATACGTGAGCACCTACAAAGTTCAGTCTACAGAATTGCCATCAATTTTGTCGTTGCAGAAGTTTAGTGGGGGTAGTTTTAGTTTGTGTCGGTTGTGTTATTTTGTGCTTCCATTCAGATTCACTCTTTCTTGAGGATTGATTTTTTATTCTTCCTCGGCAAAGATTAAAGAATTTTAGTCATTGTGAATAGACAATAACATCAAAGATCAGACTTTAAATTTCCCCCCTTCTTTTTCTTAATCTTTCCCATTGAAAAATTCTTCTACTCTTTTTGTTCCTGAACTTTTATGTTTCCCATCTCTGATGCAGGCTAGCCTATTTACATGAAGGTTTAGAACCTAAAGTTGTTCACCGGGATGTAAAATCCAGTAACATACTTCTCGATAGAAAATGGAACCCCAAGGTCTCAGATTTTGGATTGGCCAAGCTCTTGGGTTCTGAAGCAAGCTATGTGACTACACGTGTCATGGGGACATTTGGGTGTGTATCTTTTCAAAATTGTATTTGAATATTTGTAATGAGTTGGTCGAATTTAAATTTGGATAACATTTCTTTATCTTTACTCTACACTGACACTCATTTTATCACCATTTGCTCCAGATATGTATCTCCTGATTATGCAAGCACGGGTATGCTTAACGAGGGGAGTGATGTATACAGTTTTGGAATTCTTCTTATGGAGATGATTACTGGAAGGAGTCCTATTGATTACTCCAGACCAGCTGGAGAGGTGAAAACATGTTTCCCCTTGTAAGCATCTGTATTGAAAACTGTATCTCCGTCGTAACACCCTTTAATTGGTTTGTCAGATGAACTTGGTTGATTGGTTCAAAGGAATGGTAGCAAGCCGTCGTGCAGAAGAGCTTGTAGATCCCCTCATTGAAGTGCAGCCTGCTCCAAGGGCTTTGAAACGAACATTGCTGGTCTGCCTCCGGTGTATAGATTTGGATTCCTGTAAGAGACCAAAAATGGGGCAAATTGTTCATATGCTTGAGGCAGACGACTTTCCTTTTCGTACTGTAAGTCCTCCCATGCTTACTATTTCATGCCATCATTTTCATCAAAACTGTTTGATGTGTAAGCTTTACCTAATTCCATGGTGTGATGTCCAACTAATGTTACTTGTAATTGAATTCGCATCGTCTGTGTTGCTTACATAAGCAATACAGCATATTCTACAGATTAGATTTTGCATAGCCTTGTAGTTGGCAAATAAACCATCAAGATTCTAAAAATTTAGAAAAGCATATTTTTGGACTAAATACAAGACAGAGTCACAGAAAGGATGCGTTTTAGATTGGCTAAGCTTTGTAATTTCAGTAACATGGTAACTCTTTCCTCTTCAACAAGAAAGTACACAAATTCCTTCTTTTATTTCCTTTCATCTGCTTCAAGCTGCTATTTGGTCTGTGCAGGAACTTCGAGCAGTTCGAGAGAATGATCCTCCACCTTCCACTGATTCTATCTCTGACAAAATTCCACATCCAACCAAGCTTGCTGGTAGTGGTGCTGATGTAGAGAGATCAAGGCGAAGATGATTGTTCACCATCTGAAACCTAGTAGTTGCTGAATTCAGATTATTTTGCAGTATAATTTTCCACAAATATACGAAGAAGTAATTACATGTCTTCGATGTGCATATATCATGTTTACGCCTCCCACCTTCTTGGTTGTCTTTCTTTGCTGATATATTGCAGCAAGTAATTAAGTGAGCTTTGTAAATATTGACATGTTGACAAGTAATTTGCAACCTGCTTGATATGAATGACATCGTGGAATGTTGGATGAAGGCTAGTTGAGCTTAAAAGTCAGTATATATTTCACCCCTTTTAGATGCCTTCAGATTCAACTTTCTCAGTTGTATTAATATCCTTAATGCAGCCATTAATCTTCGATTTGCTTGGGCTTGAAGATAATTTTGACTCCAAGTATCTGGGGATCTTGAACTTCAAAATTCAACTGGTCACCAAGTATCCGGTGGTGCCATGTTTTAGAAGCGACAAAATGCTAGGTATCCGGTGGTGCCATGTTTTAGAAGGGACAAAATGCTAATGCTTCAAAATTCAACTGGTCACCAACCTCATTGCCAAAGACCGTGCTAGGGGATGAAACCATCTGTCACCATCATCATGGTAGCGATTCTGTTTTTTCCATCCTTTTATGGGACTCGCGGTGTAGCAGTTACTGTTGCCGAGTCCTATCCAGCAGCAATTACCCACTTCTGCTCCAGAGACCGTGCGTCGGTGAGTGATGCGTGCACGGGAGGCGCTGGATCGGTGTAGCGGTGGTATTTAAATTTGAACCAGGCCATATAAATGCATGGAATCGCTATATACAAATTAAATTATCCGATCATCATTTATTCTATTGTAATGTATCATTAGCCAAGCTAGCAAATATATATGATTTCTTTAGCTTTGATACTTCTAGATGTAATAGTTTATCTCTCCGTTTTTTTAGTTCATTATTCGACTTAATCGACTTTCAGGCTTGGGCTGCACAGTGAAAATGACAGTGTCTCGCCTCGTTCCATAAATCCAACTCCATCTTTTCCTGGTTTAAATTCGAAACCTAACTATCCCCCTCTTACGTAAGAGAGGTATCCCTTGTTCTACCAAACATATTGATGTGGCGGAATTTTTGGGATATATCACCATTAATAAACTCTTGTCCCTCCCACATGGTCAGCATTGAGAGTATCCCCTCTCGAGACACGAAGGAAATCAATGGTTCTCTGAAGTGGAGTATGAGTGGAGGAACCTATTCTAGCAAAGCAACAATGATGATGTTTTTATTCATGTCCTGCGTCTAACGCGTATCAAAACTCTCCTTTTATGATAGCTTTTATTTTTTTATTCGTTATAAAATTATATTTCATTTAAAAAGTATTATATTTATTATTTTTTAATATATTGATGCGTTAATGTCAATGAAAAAATTTAAAAAAATTATTTTAATATATTTTTAAAAAATATCATTAACCACAACAACAAACACACAAAAATTATAAAAGGTGCTTAATTAATGAATCTATTCACTTCATTGATTTGTACTAATTATTTTTATTAAATTTTTCTCTAAAATTAACTGTTGAACAAATTAAATAATTGTAATAAAAAATTATAAGAAAGTTCAGAATTAATTTCAATTATGCTGAATGCTCTTCAAATAATTTGGGCAATGAGGGTTAATCGGGGGCTATCAATCACACGAATCTCCTATCCTTGACCCACACTCCCGTCTCCCCCGCTTTAATTAACCACGACTTCATCACCGAATTTAAAATATAACACTGGTTTTCACGTACATTTGTATTTAATCTTCTGCAACAAATAGTGAAGTCGTCATAATTCACAAGTAGCCACCTAGCAGTTGTTCGTTCTCACGACGTTAAATCAGCCAAGTTTCACTCTGAAACTAACACGTGTCACTATGGAAAAACCCGCCAGAAACTCCAAAATTACCATCGCCACCTTCTTCTTTTCTTTCCTTTTTGTGCCTTTCGGTGCCTAATTACGGAAAAGGAAACAATAGAGAGAGAACATTCTCTCATTGATTACACGCATAAAGCATCCACAAGCTTCCCCGCCAGATCTACTATCTGAAGCAAAACTACACCGTTTTGCGGAGAGAAACCTTATCGGGTTTTTAGAGAGAGAAAGAGAGGGATTGGGAGGGGGCGATGGAGGAGAAACTGATAGAGAGGCTAGAATCAGCGGTGGCGCGATTGGAAGCGCTGTCTTTGAGGAGTGGAGGTTTGGCTTTGAGTGGCGGAGATGATTCCGCGGCGACGGATCCGTCGATTGTGGCGTTTGATGATTTCATTGGGACATTCTTTGTTAGGGTTTCGAGTGCCGCGGAAAAGATTGGAGGGCAAGTTTTAGAAGTCACGAGGATTCTAGAACAAGCTCTTAATGTACAAAAGGAACTTCTCATCAAAATCAAGCAAACTCGGGTACTGATTTATTTATTATGTTTTGGAGGTTTTAGTTTTAACTTAAGAAGTTGGCGCCATTAAAATGTATGTGGTTTTTTTGGCTTTAATGATAGAAGGACAATATTGAGTTTGAAGTGATTATGTAGCTTGAATTTGATCGTGATTCGTTGTATTAGATAGCTCGTGAAGTGAAAGAATTATAGTTTGATTTAGGTGGTTTTGGCTGATTTGAGTTTTTTTAACCGTCTCTAGAGGGATTTGTTAATATTTTGCTGGGATGGTTTAATCATATATAGATTTTGTAGTTTTAACTGTTTGCATGATCCGGTACATTTTGATTTGTTATGGATGGGCGTTGAGTGAAGTCTGATTTAGTCTCATAATAAAATGTAGTTTGACAAATCGGTTTTATTTAGTTCCCCGTAAATATTTTCTTTCGAATGAAAGATTTGATGAGAATGGCCTTCTCCCCTTGTAATTAGAACTTGAAATGATACGAGAAAGCATGGATATTTCGGTTGGTAAGAAATTATTTGAGAAATCACTGGTAATTTTAGATTTGTGCAAAGTGTCTTCTCTGAAATAGTGTTTCGTTGACAAACTCTAACTTAGAATGGCTATTGTTGCATGATAATGTGCTAGAATATTGAATAAGAAAAGTATATCATAATTAGGGAGACAAGATCCTTATGTGATTGTACTTCTTTAGAGGTGTGACATGGACATAGATTTCTGTATGTTATCATTGTTCTATGTTGGTTAATGTTGTTGATGATGTAAGCATTGAAAGAGAACTTGAAGAGGGAATAAAAAAAACGGGTTACTATAGAAGTAGTGAAGGGTACAAAAGATTGGATAGGGGAGGGTTGTCTACTTTTGATTTCATTGGCAGTATCATTTCCACTGTAGAAATTGAAATTTGGTGATGTTGAATGACTTGTTCTATTTGTGCAGAAACCTGATCTTGCAGGATTGGCTGAATTTCTCAAGCCATTGAATGAAGTGATCATGAAAGCAAATGCGATGACAGAGGGAAGGAGATCTGATTTCTTTAACCACTTGAAGGCAGCTGCTGATAGTCTCACAGCTTTAGCTTGGATTGCTTACACTGGAAAGGATTGTGGTAAGGGCATTTTGTAGTTACTTCTACATTCTAGTAGCATGTAGTTCTTTATCTCTTTTTTTTTTATTTCCTGATACTGCTTTTTTCTTATTTGAGGTATGAGCATGCCTATTGCGCATGTGGAAGAAAGTTGGCAAATGGCTGAGTTTTACAGTAACAAGGTACTTTATGATTTGCTGGATCCTTGCATCTCACTATAGGGAACTGCAACAAAGTAGAGATGCTCTTCATTACTGTTAGCTGTAGGAAGAAAACAGAACTGGTAGCTTGAAGAGGATGTTTATGGAGCAGAATTAGCCCCCAAACCTGCATTGTTTTTTCTCTTTATTTTATTTTGACTATGCCACATGACTTTTATCCAAGTCATTCATCTGTAGACCCTTGCATTCTTATTTTGGTGTTTGATATCTGCATTGAACTGCTCTGTACCCACATTATCTAATTGCACATGAAAACAAGTTATTTAGTGAGCGAGGAAACTACATTGATTTTTGCAAACTTTTTGCGCTGTAAAATTCAGATTCTTGTACAGTACAAAAGCAAAGACCCAAACCATGTTGAATGGGCCAAGGCCTTGAAGGATCTATATTTACCAGGTTTGAGGGACTATGTTAAGAGTCATTATCCCCTGGGCCCAGTTTGGAGCACTACTGGCAAAGCAACGGCCTCTGCTCCATCAAAAGCTCCTGCACCTCCACCTCCTCCACCAGCTTCTCTCTTCAGTTCTGAATCTTCTCAGCCTTCATCATCAAAGCCAAAAGAAGGGATGGCTGCTGTTTTCCAAGAAATTAGTTCTGGGAAGTCTGTGACTACAGGTAGTCTTTTTCTTCACCTTCTAAAAAAAAGGTCCTCAGCAAAGGATATCGTAGTTCATCGATTTTGGTTTCTTTCTTCCCAGGTCTTAAAAAGGTCACAGATGATATGAAGACAAAGAACCGTGCTGATAGAACTGGTGTTGTTGCTGTTACTGAAAAAGGAGGCCGCGCTAGTGCACCTTCTTTCTCCAAGGCAGGGCCTCCAAAGCTAGAGCTTCAAATGGGTCGTAAGTAAGTGTCTATCATTTTCAAAATGATTTGATTTTAAATTAAAGCATCAGGCTAGCATGGGGTGTGATTCATATATTATCTCTTTGGTTGCATCTTCTTGCAGGTGGGTCGTCGAGAATCAAATTGGAAAAAAGAATTTAGTAATTGATGACTGTGATGCAAAACAGTCTGTATATGTTTTTGGATGCAAAGATTCAGTTTTGCAGATTCAAGGTAAAGTTTTAATCTGTGAGAATGTATAAATGCACGCCATCCATTTACAAATATTACTCAATGTTATTTTCCTGTTTAGAAAGCCACAAGCAGCTTATTTTGGCTCTCACTATTTGCAGGCAAAGTTAACAATATAACAATTGACAAATGCACCAAGATGGGGGTTGTATTCACGGTTAGTATGAGAAAGTCTGAAAGAAACATGCAAATATGGTTTTCTGCTCCGTGGTACCATTACACCTTTTGAGTTGAATGTTTGTTTTATTGGATAAACAGGATGTGGTGGCTGCTTGTGAGATTGTGAATTGCACTGGTGTTGAGGTGCAATGCCAGGTATGTTATTTCAAATTATGTTTGGCTTTGTCATTACTGTTTTGGTAATTGGACATGTATAGTTATTGATGCTTAGTTTATGGAATACAAGCATGATCTAAAGTTACATCTACCAAATTTGTTCCCTGCTCTAGGGTTCTGCCCCAACAATTTCAGTGGACAACACGGGAGGCTGTCAATTATATTTAAGCAAGGATTCCTTGGGGGCATCTATTACTACTGCTAAATCTAGTGAGATCAACGTATTGGTACCTGGTGCAGAGCCTGGTGGTGATTTGGTATGTTTCCAACTTTTAGATTTGTTCCTTCTATGTTTGACTACAAAGATTTTGTTCGTCGCTGTTGTGTATGTTGCTTTTCTTGTCTTTCTCTTTGGGTTGGGTGGAGGTCGTAATGCTCAAATCCTTCTCTCTCTTAATAGCCAGCTCAAATCACAATCAAATCCCTTTTGTTGTACTTTTGAAGATTTTTGCTTTGTAATTTCCTTAGAAATGGCTTACCATGTCTTCATTTGTAGGCGGAGCATGCTTTGCCACAGCAGTTCATTCATGCATTCAAGGATGGCCAGTTTGAAACCACTCCCGTCTCCCACTCTGGAGGGTAATGGGTCGAGTTCCTGTTGCCGATGCTGGTTTCTACTTTTCTATTTTATTTATTTAATTTCTTGGATGGCTAGGGGTCGCTTCAATGCATTTTTTTTCCCCTTTGATTCGATTTGATGTCAATACATGATTGTGACACATGATAGAGTGTCTGCTGTTTATGCCCTTCTTTGTTGCTTGGGTATATCACACTTTTGGAATTTTCTGCGTGATTTTTATTTGCAGAGTTTGCCTCTTAGTGCCTGTCGTGTTGCAAAGTTCTTGTAATTGCCGTTGTGTTGTAATGAGAACGAGTTGCTGCATCATTTTGCGTTGTCAAAGCCTGTTTTTTTTTTTTTTTTCCTTTTCATAATTCTATCCCTTATGTATCTTCTGCTGATAAACTGAGGCCGTCGCCATCCTGAAAATGGTCATTGAATTCAGAAAGTTAAAACAGCCTACTGAGACATAAACACGTTGATTGCATGTAATAGATGTTGCCCAGCAAGAGCTGTTAAATTCAATCCTGGTTTATCTTTTAGCCTGGGCCTTTTAGCTTTATTAAGCAGTTGATCCGACAACCAACTCCGGGAGGTAGAAGCTGAGGTGTATTCGGTTAGTACCATTTTTTTATTTTTTTGAAAAAGAAAATGGTTTTGAGATTATCAATGAATTGATAACAGTGGGATTCGAATTTGAGACAACCTGGGTTTGAAGAGTATCATTGAGCTACGATGGTCTCGATGCTGGTATTGCAGTTTTATCTCCATATTAGTTCATTGTAAGTTAGAAATAGGGATGGCAGTTTTACTCAATCCATTCCATGATTTTATGTGGTTTGTCAATCAACCAGGTAAAATAATCCTTATGGTTTGACCAGAGTCGGATACGGAAGGATGTGATTTTTTATTCTTCAATTTAATGTATAAATTTTATTCTTATTGTATGATATTGTTTTGTGTATATATTTGAAATTTAGACTATTTTATTTTATGATTAATGTATGAGGGTGCTTATATTTTATTTTTGTAAAATTTATTAAAAATAAATAAATCCAGTGGATCATTCGCCTAGCAGAGAAAGTCTTTCATCTGATCATATCCAACCAGATCGGAGGTGGGTGATGGATACAAGAGGAGCAAAATTCAGCTTTAACCCCATCCTAATGGTCTCTAGTAAATTTGACTCGGGAGGGTCAATTAGACTAGCCTTTGCACTAGCTGGTGTTGCAAATTCAATTATTTTGGTGAGACCCATTTGAACGTTACTTTTTGAAAGGCAGGGTGACGTAAAAATCAACTTTCTACACTGGGAAGGTTGTGGTAGCTGAGGTCGGCCGAAGATGGCTACCTTTTTCCATGTTTAGTTCTTCACTGGAGTACAAGTCATGTAGGATTGTTTAAATATTTTAAAAATTAAGAATACATCCATCTTGATTATATGTTCGTTGACGATAACTTTGTTTCTTCTTGTGGAAAAACTCAATCTAAATGGGCTGTAGCTTTTTTACGTGGGATTTATATATAAAAAAAAATTGAAAAATATGTAAAATTTGCTTTTAATGGTGGACTTTTGTGTATAAAATAAGTTGTATATATAAAAAAATACAACACTCAACCATATTATATTTTCAAACACACTAAGAGATCGTTTTGTTTCTATGGTCCAACATACTTTTCATAAAATTTGAATTTTATTATTATTTTATTATTATTTTTAAATTATTTTGCTGATATTAAAAATAAAAATAATAAAATATTATTTTAATATATTTTTAAATAAAAAATACTGTTAACACAATATTAAATACTATCCAAATATCTAGCCTGTGAACACTGTATATATATCCCCACGCGACTAGTGACCGTTGTTTTCAGCTCGGTACTAGACTAGACTTGTGTGCCTATCATCGTCTTGACGCGGAATACGGTTCTCACGCTAACCTGATGACGAAGACTTGTATTTTTAACCACAGATTAAACGTATGAATGAAGAAACATTAAAACATTGGAATGATTTAGAAAAGACGTTCCGGTGGCAATTGCCAATCAGCATCCGAAATTTAAAGTAGAATTTTAGTACTTGAAGTCATGTGAATTATTCTACGAAACTATCAAACACACACAAGAAGATATTTTAATTTTAAGAAATTTCAAATTCATGTATTGATTTCCCGAGCTTTTTTTGAAATTAGCATCGCAGCAATTGTTTTTTAAAATATCATGAATAAAAACCTTTTTGTAAAAATAATAAAATTTATTGTTATTTATATAGACGAGACATGTGTAACTTTTAAATCAATTTTTATAAATTTAAAAATTACACGTGTATCACGTGTAATATTTAGATTGAAATGACAATGTTATTTTTATAAATTTAAAAGTTGCACTTGTTATATATATTATTTTTAATAAATTGTGTTATTTTTATAAGTAAATTTTTTACACGTATTTTGTAAAAGAAAATTTGTCCACGATAGTATTTTTTCTTTAAAAAAAAAACTATGTATGTTTCACTCATTTCTTGCCGACGGGAACTTGGATTTTCAGACTCTTTGAGCCGACCCGTTTTTTAGATCCCATGTTGCCTCTTCAAACTGAGTCACTAACACAAGCTATGAGGTAATAAAAAAAACCAAAAGACAGGGTCCCATTCCACGAGGTCATCCAGCTACCTTTAGTTGAATTCCACACACAGCAGAATCGAAACAGCTACACTCATATATAAAAAAAAAGTTGCAAACTTTTTTAACCGTTAAACTCCATTCTTCTCTACTTCACTCGCCTTCCCCTCCATTTCTTTGTCCCTTCCATTCCCATCCCTTGAGAATAATTGATATCCCCACGACCACACATACAATACCAAAAATGGCGTTTTCAATCCTCATCCTTCTCTATCTCCTTCAATCTTTCAACTTCGCTAGTGAGTTCAAATTTTGATTTTTTTGGCCTTAAAAGACATAAAATTAAGAGGTTCACAGCTTGATTTTGGTTTTTGTTACAGGTTCACAGTCTTTTATTGGGATCAATTATGGTCAAGTGGCTGATAACTTACCCCCACCATCAGCCACAGCGAAGCTCCTACAATCTACGGGTGTACAGAAAGTTAGGCTCTATGGTGCTGATCCAGCAATTATTAAAGCACTGGCAGATACTGGAATTGGGATAGTTATTGGTGCTGCTAATGGAGACATCCCTGCTTTAGCTTCAGATCCCAATTTTGCGACTCAGTGGGTTAACTCGAATGTTTTAGCTTACCCTTCTAGCAAGATCATTCTCATCACAGTTGGTAACGAGGTAATGCGATATGAACACTTCTACGATTTTTAATTGCTGATTTTCTTACACACTGTGAATGTAATTATCAGAATTGTATAGTCCTGACATTATATTTCAAGTGGGCTAAGTTATGGAGGGTGTTGATTTTGACAGGTATTGTTATCGAACGATCAAAACCTGATCTCTCAGCTTTTACCAGCGATGCAAAATATGCAAAAAGCACTTAGCTCTGCCTCCCTCGGCGGCAAGGTCAAGGTCTCCACGGTGCATTCCATGGCCATACTGTCTCAGTCCGACCCGCCTTCTTCGGGTTTGTTTAGCCCGGCTTATCAAGACACTATGAAAGGGTTATTGCAGTTCCAAAAGGACAATGGTTCACCCATTGCCGTTAATCCGTACCCCTTTTTTGCTTACCAGAGCGACCCAAGACCGGAGACTCTGGCTTTTTGCTTGTTTCAACCCAACTCGGGACGAGTTGACTCGGGTAATGGGATGAAGTACATGAACATGTTTGATGCTCAGGTAAGCACATTCAGGTTCTTACTGATTACTTTGAACAGTTGCTGACATGCTGGTGTGATTCAATCTTGGCCGTGCGTGCCTTACACCTAGTGGCTAAGCACAAATGTAGTTAATATTGTGTTGATTTTTTAAAGTATAATAATAATAACTTGAAGAAAAAAAAACAACTTTGTGGAAAACACTTTACGAGCATGTTTCCATACTAGCTTCAGAAGATACCTGAAAATGTAATAATAGTTTTTTTTTAATATTTTTTTATTTTTAAATTTTTTAAAATAATATTTTTTTTATTTTTTAAAAATTATTTTTTATATTAATATATCAAAACACTTAAAAAATATAAAAAACTTTGAAACACAATACTAAAAGAAGGGTCATGACGGATCAATGGATGGTTGGTCCAGACGAGGCTGTCGCAATAGTATAGTGATCAACAGACCTCGATGATTAATTCGTAATCAGTTGGGCGTTGTAGAGGCCCAGTGAGTAAATGACACATTGACATGTGAGATTGTGAGGTCAATAAGCAAAGGAGTACGGGACAAGCTTGTGGCATACATTAGCGATATAGCGTAGCGTAGATGTTTTGTCTTCTCTGGTCACGAAGGCACGACATTGACATGGGGAATTAGGTTCTCTGTACCTATGTCAACTTTATGCCTTCAGCCTTTACAAAAGGTCTCCAGCAATTTCGATCACTTGGGATCAGTTAAGGTTGTGTTTTTTTTTAGTGCAGTTACTTTAAGTGCCAAATTATTGAAAGCTTGCCATGTGGGTTGCACAGAATGGAGGGATGAAAGCTCCATCAATGTAACAAAAATTTGCTTGAGATGATCAAGGATAGAGTTCATTTTCCATGGATTAGCCTCAATCTGCATGCTGATTTACATGTACACGTCATCTTGTTGATATTTGCAAGAGTGTTGCATCATACGATTGTGGGTGTGTTTTGGGCTTCGATGAACCATTGCTATAGAATCCCTGTTTAAATGGTAGTGTAGTGTGTTAACTTTTAGAAGTCAAATTAATAATATTTGGTTAAAGAGACTTCGAAAGCAAGTGCATTTGTTCAAGGACTTCATGAAAAAGCATTTGCAGATAATTCTCTCCTCTATTATATGCCCTTCCTTTTTCCCTGAAAGGATAGATCGGGCACTGGGATGTGACTCATTGTGCCTCATGACAGGCTGGCCATTGCTATAATTTATGCTCAAATCCTTCCGAGATTTGAATTATTGTTGATGTAGAAATTGGACCGTAGAAAATATTGGTTACTTTGATTGGTTGGGGACCACCATGTGTGAACATCATAATCATAATCAGCCATTGTAGTTTTTGCATTTACTAAGGGCCAGGCATGGAGTTTGCAAGTGTTTGAATTATGACTACATAGTACGCATGTAGGAGTACACTTCCTATACTGATACAGAGGTTCATACTTCTTATAATTCATCAAGAGGAAGCTTAAGCCTCTAATGATCAAGTCTTTGGTTCATTAGATTGATGTTATTTAATTATTGGCCTGGAAAATGAATTGCAGGTTGATGCTGTACGGTCGGCCTTAAATGCTATGGGATTCAATGACATTGAGATTTTGGTTGCTGAGACAGGGTGGCCTTACAAAGGTGACAGCAACGAGGTTGGGCCAAGCGTTGAGAATGCAAGGGCTTATAATGGCAATTTGATTTCTCGCCTTAGATCAATGGTTGGAACCCCACTAATGCCTGGAAAATCTGTAGATACATATATCTTCGCCCTTTATGATGAGGACTTGAAACCTGGTCCTGCTTCGGAACGATCGTTTGGGCTTTTCAAGCCTGACCTTTCAATGACATATGATATTGGTCTTTCAAAGAGTAGCTTGGTAAGGACCGTACCTTCTTTTCCTTCAACGCTTTAAGAATGTTTCTTCTTGGCAATCTTCTTTGTAGGCTGTGGTCATGGTGACACAAAGTAACCTGCAATTATCACTCAATAGAGGAGTTTACATGTATACTAGGATGCTCAAGATCTAACCAGGCTTAGGCCTAAAGCATGACATGTGTTGGTAATTTCCGGTTTACATGATTATAAGAAGGGAGAAGAAAGCATTTAAAATTGACTTTCGCTAGAAGTGACGAGGATTGGTAGAAATGTTGAAGGGGAGTTCAAATTTGTTGGCTGTGATGTTCCATTCTATTTGTTCTTAATTGAGAATTTGGTATCAGGGTGTTTTGAAGATTTATTATCAGATTTTCACAATTTATTGCAGGAAGTTGTATGCATCAAGCGTTGAGCTCATTTTTGCATTTGCATCTTAAATGCAGAAAGACAGTTATAGGGAATGCATTGCTTAAATGCAGCTAGTTTGATATTATTGATTTGCGATTTGTAAAATCCACCATTTGGTCTTTCCTCAGACTCCATCGACTCCAGTAACTTCATCACCAAAGCCAGCAACAGTAGGCTGGTGCGTGCCGAAAACTGGTGCTTCTGAGGCTCAATTGCAGGCAAGTCTCGACTATGCCTGTGGCCAAGGCATAGATTGCGGCCCCATTCAACCAGGAGGTGCCTGTTTCATACCAGATACTCTGGCATCACATGCTGCTTATGCCATTAATCTCTACTTCCAGGCTTCTGCAAAGAGTCCATGGAACTGTGATTTCTCAGAAACGGCTACACTCACATCCAAAAATCCCAGTAAAATTTCCATTTTAACTCCAACTCTATTTCCTTTCATGTATACAAAATTTATGCAATTGTTGACATTAGAAATGACCACATCACGGTTCCTATTTGAGCATCTTCTTACTTAAAGTTGCTTTGTGTCATAAAGCAATTCTTTCTACAACACATAAATGAATAACTACTCTAGGAACCATTAGGTGCCAGCTCTTGTTATCATGAGTTATACTTTAACAAAAAAAAAAGGTGATATTCTCCTCGTTGAATTAGCTCCATATTAGTATGTGATTAGAAATGTAAAAAGAACAATAGCTTTTGGTTTTTGTGGCTACTGATGAATTAAGAATATAAAACAATATTAGCTTTTGAATTTTTTGCCTTCTTTATGGCTTTAGGTCCCCACATCACCCAAAGTTTTAATCTTTTGTGGTTTATAGTCTCTGTCTTGGTATCATTGCCATATGCTTATGAATGTGCTTCTCTCTCTAATTGTAGGTTACAATGGCTGCACCTACCCTGGTGGGAGCACTTGAAAAAATCAAGAGCAGGTTTCATTTTGGTACTGTACCTTGATGGTTTTAATTTGAATCTGCGATTGTAAAGGCTTCCTCCTTCAATTTGGAAGCATTGATTTAGATCTGTCTTTCTCGCTGTCCATTTTCATTGGACTGATGCTGTTAAGGTAGCAGGAAGTATGCCATGAAGTGCAATTATGTTTAGAGGAACTTTATAAACTGTCACGTGGTTTCTGGTACCATGTTTCAAATATCCAATCATGTACATCTGTTATAGACAAGGCTTAAAGTGGCAGTCATGCCATTTTCTAATTTACAAGGCTCAAACTTCAAATCTTGCAAGTTGCCCTTTTTCCTCTCTCCCTGTCGTTATTTATCTGACATAATTATGAGCCCACAAGTTTTTGTGAAGAAAATGTCTCTGCTTGATCCTTTTTTTTTATCTCAATGATCAACGCAAACTTGAATATAATTACATGATTTCCTTGATATTCCGTAAGAGGATCTGGATTTCGTTTCCCACATGGTTTTGTCAAGGCAACTTTGGATTATATGTATCAGTCTACACTTTTCACCAATTTTATTTCACCAATTTTGTGGACCGAGTCCCATATTTTTTGAAACAGAACAGAGCCCTTCAGTTTTGTGGACCGAGTCCCATAAATCTGAGTTTGCGTATTTTAGACATTTGACAAGTTAACATATATTTATTAATAAGCTTTGTAATAGGACGGAAAGATAAAACATCCGTTGTCGTCCAGCGGTTAGGATATCTGGCTTTCACCCAGGAGACCCGGGTTCGATTCCCGGCAACGGAATTTTAATTTTTAGAATAGAATAAATCGGCTCTCTCTATATTTTTTTCCTTATTATTTCCTTGCGAACACTAACGATTTAGCTGTGAAAATGATGAGGTTTATGTATATATATATATATATGTGAATAAAAAGAAAAGGAGGTTATTATCATTATTTCCTTGAGCAATGATTCGTCTACTGTTCTTCATTTGATATCCATAATTTGTTTTCTGGCATTATTCAACTGGTGTTCCGAAGACTGGTTCTCCTGAAATGCTATGTTTGTATTTTTTATTCAATAAGTATTTTATTTATTTTAAACTAGTTTTTTTTTAATGATACTAGATTGTTTTAATACATTGATATCAAAAATAAATTTTAAAAAAATATATATTATTTTAATATCTTTCAAATAAAAAAATATTTTTAAAAATAATTACTACAGTAATTCCAAACACAATAATATTATTTTGATTTTAAGGTCTACTGCCCTTAGCCTTGCATTATATTATAGTATTACTATTTTGATTTTTGAAAGGGAGTTTATGGTACCAAAGCTTAAAAGTTCAAATCAAGGGTAGAAAAAACTCTCAACGGTCCGTCAATATCTGACCCATTCTCCGTTCTCCTCTTGACCACGTCAACCCCTTGTAGGAATTGTCTATGCAAAAAATGGCGGCAGCCCTTCCTACAGTCCATCCTTTGAAAATAAGTGGCTGCCACCTGTTCTTTTATGATTGGATTGGATCTTCACAGAAAAGAGATTTATTACATATTTTGACTTCTGGGCTCAACCATTTTTGTGTCCACGTTGGTTTCTATCCTGTGCACCGATCGAGGGATTATCTCCTCCTCTCTTTTCTTTTTCTTTTTCTTTTTTTCTTTTCTTTTTGCGTCATTACACGCGTGAGTTGTTGTGTCATCACTTGTATTTGTGGTTCGGCTGGTTTCCATAAACCGAACACTTTACTCATTTACTGATGAGAGAAATATTTTGATGATTAAATTAACTTGATCCAGTCATTTATCTGATGTTATTGCGTGCCAGCTGTTGCGTTCATGGCATGTGTGCATACATTATCAGAAACTAAAAACAAGACATGAACAGGGTTGTTTACTTTCATGATTTGAGATTCTATCTTACACTCAAAATAGATCTTTAATGTTGTTTGCCAACTGAAGTAAATCTTTCAAAATTCTCACAGTTAAAAACAAAGAAACAGTGAGAAAAACCTAGTAACTCGCATTCAAAGGTCTTTTTGTTTTATATATATATATATATCTAAATTTTCAAAAACAACCCTTTAATTTGTTTTTGTTTTAGATTTAGTCCATGTTTTTTTTTATTATTATTTATTTTATTTGAAATAGTTTATAAAATTAA
>Ga0307517_10004588_pt1 | contig 21159 bp, 27 predicted proteins | sample 23_EM_MG_FD_194515 | JGI IMG/M metagenome (GOLD analysis project Ga0307517, IMG submission 194515) | Populus trichocarpa ectomycorrhiza microbial communities from riparian zone in the Pacific Northwest, United States - 23_EM | ecosystem: Host-associated > Plants > Roots > Unclassified | place...
ACTACGTTGGAACCGATGGACTTGTCGAGGAGAGTGGGGATCACCAGGACACCCGCCTCCGAGAAGGTTGGTCGAGCGTCAACAGACACCTCGTTCACCCTTGGAACAGCAGAGATCTCCTGATCAACCAGGATGGGAGAGAACTGGACGGAGCATTCCATCGTCTCGACGAGGGCCTGAACGCCGGCGTCAATCGACAACACGGTAGCGTCGATGCTCTTCTCCGACATCTGTGGAGGAGCAACGATCTCGACCACAGACATCCTCTGTTCAGCGAGTCGGACAGCTTGAAGGTGAGGGAGGTATTCGCAGACTCTGTGCCACCCGTCAGCGTTCATGTTGAGCGTGTTTGAGCGTGGTCCACGCTCGTTCAACCACTTAAGGTTATCGACGTGGGGAGCGAGGTGGCTGAGAAGGATGGCGACCTGGAGGGAGTCCTTCAGGTGGGAGTGTCCGACGTGGAGTCGGTAGAGCGACTCAGAGGAAACGCCGCGGGTGTTGAGGATTTCGCTGCTGCCGGCCTTCGCGACCAACGCGAGCTCGAGGGTGTGGAGGCTTTTGCATCCGGAAGTGAGTGGAGCGATGCCCTCCTACACATGTGTCATCAGCGAGCGGGAACAAACGACGTTATTGAGACAACGAACCAAAGTAACGCTCGGTGGTGTAAGATTGGCTGGCCACCTGGCCTGGGGACACAGCCTCAACACCTCGATCGCTGGACAGATTGCTGCAATGTGCGCAATGTCTGAGTTATCGAACATAACGGACTCCGGGAGATCGACCTCAAAAACCACGAGTCTCGGCAAAGAGCTGAAGTAGTTCAAAGGCAGATGACGGGGAGTCGGGTCCTGGTACCTGCCAGGCGACCTCGGCAACTCCACATGCTTCAACGGAGCCGCGGAGAGGATCCTCAACGACCTGAGAGAGCCAGAAAGCTTCTCACAGACGACAGCGCACAGATCTTGCCAGTCGTGTTCCTCGGGTGGGTCCTCGATGGCCAACTCGAGCGTGTGGATGTGTCCGGCGAGTTGCTTCAAGAAGGTGACGACGTTTCCGGCTTGACCGGTGAGGTGCAACTGCCTCAACTGGGGGCAGGCTCCTCGTTTCGCGTCCTCCCCAGACCTGCTAAACGCGGTGGTCTTCTTGATCTCGGTGAAGTCGAGCTCGGAGAAGACTCCACTGTCCCTGGACCCTTCGGAATCAGGAGTAGACCACCCAGATCCGGGAGAGATCTCGTCGAAAAACCCTTCGACATTGCTCATACTCTGACCCGTCAAGTCGAGCCTCAAGGACCTCAACTCTGGTAACTCCGAAACCCATTTGCCGACCTTGCCGTCCAACGCTCCAGGCGCGACGATTGACACCTTCTCCAACAAGTCTTGGTGGGCCATGATCCTCGAGAAATCCTCTGGCAATGGACCGAGGCTCGCGAGCGAGAAGCTGTCAAGTCGGGTACGGGTCGAGAGGACAGCGAGGAAATCGGAGAGGTTTGAGAACTTGTGGCCCACTTCCAGAGTGAGGGATTGGAGACCAGTGTTGAGGAAGATCTTTCCGCGATCTAGGCCAGCCGGGGTATCGCACTTCCAAACGAGGTGGGAGAGGTTGGGAAGGATCCACTGACGTGGGCAGCGGCCCTCGAAGACTGGGAAGATGGAAGTAGGAACGTTGTGTGCACCCTCTTCGTACGCGATCTTCCTCACGCGGTCGGCGTAGCCCAACAGGTCCTTCCAGTCGGCATCAACGGGCATCTTGGCCTGAAAGTCCAAATCGGACGAAAAAGCAAAAGACATCGTCAGCACAATGTCGATTTTCATCACCGCTCATCAACATAATATGTGACGTGGTGCGGGGGCATGGGGAGACGGGACGCACCAGACCCAACCCTGGTCTCCTGGCCCTCTTCATGATGTGTCCGGGGAACAACCCAATTAAGGGCAAGAACGAGTCCAGCTCGTTCCAAAGGACATCCTTGGCGGGCTCGTTGAACGCCTTGCACGTCCGAGCCAACCGAGCGACGGTCCGGCTCCCGTTCGGCATGTTTTGGATGATCTCCAACAACCTCCTGGTAGCTTCCACATCTCTCAACACGGGCGGAGACATGTTCGTTTCGTAGACGGTGTAAGGGTGATAATTGGATCCCGAAGCTGCGCTTTTCTTGAAAACGGAGAGGGTACGACGGCGTGTGTGAGAGGGACGAGCGACTGTGGCGGGGTGTGGTTGCACGGCAGCTGGTTCGGATTGGGACTTTTGGTGTTTGAGCTTGTTGCCAGTCAAGAAGGAGATAATAGAGGAGGTACTGCGGGTGGACTTGATGGAGCCTGAGTCGTTGTCCTTATTAGTGTCGTTATCCTTCTGGGCGTACGTTGACCTGAGGCTCTCCTGAGAGCGTTGGATGCGGGCGTTGATGTTGTTGACGAGACCGGTAATAGACATATCAAGGGACTAGATCGTGTGAGGCACCGCCTTTAAATCGTGGACACAAGCGTTTAGATGGAGCGACAAACAGATGAGATAACAGCACGGAAAATGGGAGGTCTAGTTCGTGAGAGAGGGCGTGAGGGGTGAGGAGGAGCGTCGAAATCGGTTCAGTAGAGAACCGAAACCAGCAGGGAAATCGCCCACCATGATTCAGTCCCCCCATTATAAATGAAAGCCTCGCGCAGGTTGACAGCCCATCAGATCCCCCAACCGAGCAAGGATCATAGGGGAAAGGCGCCGGACAGAGTGTATGCATGTCTCCGGGTATTTTCGACACGCCCATCAGACAGATCATCGGGAACCCTATGCAGCGTGAACACGAGACAGCGATGCTTCAGATAAACAGCGTTACGGAGAGCACATCGGAGTAATTGGTTCACATCATGGGAGGCGCGGTGGACGCGTGCTGGCATCACAGCCGCTGTAAATTAGATTCACGTGGTCAATCTGATCAAGTCATGGAGGATGGGCTAACTCGGTGAAGTAAGAAAACAGCAAGTAAGACACACCCCTTGTGGGCGGGCACCTGTCCTGCAAAACCGGCGTTACAGCCTTGTTTCGTCGTCGTCGTGTTCCAGCTCCGCCACCTCCCAGGGCACACCTTCTCCTTCCCAATCATCGTAATCGTCCTCTCCCCCCTTACCATATCCAAGGCCGAACTGAAAGTCCTCGGAACCTAAATCCGCATCTGCTTCACGTTCAGTCTCACCAACGCCCCAAATATGCCCACCACGGGAGGGATCAAACATCCCGATCACTCTTGTTCCATCACGCACCGCGCGTATGACACGCGCGTGCCTCGCGTGTTCCCCCTTCCCTCCTACACTGATCCCACTGCCGGTGGTCTCTAAGGGAGCGGCGTTCGCGTTGAGGTCAAGGATCGTCCGGAACTCGTCTCGTAGATTAACTACCATATCCCCGTCCTGGGGCTGGATTTGGGAGGGGAAGTAAGGAAGGTCCGGGTCTGGAGAGGCGATTCGGCGTTTGATACCGCTGACGAGGTCTTCTGTGACCCCTCCCTCTTGGCCATGAATGTCGTCAGGAGTATCCCCTCCCCTCCCTAATTTGGGGGTGGGGTTTCGACCTTGGTAAATTCGTACAGCGGGGAGATCATCTTCGTCACCGAAACCCTCATCCTCACTGCCATCACCAGCGAGTGCCCAAGTAAGTGTCTGAGCGGGGGCTTTGCCCTTGCCTTTCCACTTCCCTACACCTGACGTAAAACCCAATTTCCCCTTCCCTTTCCCTTTCGCGTTCGCATTTCCGTATCCGTTCGCCGATGTCAGGGAGGAAGGGGGCGGGGAAACGGGCACGAGATTCATTTTATTCTTCCCCTTCCCTTTTGTGTCGTTAATGGAGCCCGGGTCCTCGTCCATTTCCGCATCGGAGGTGGGTGCTGAGGAGGTAGGGGGTAATTTAGATTGACCATGGTCTGGGGTGGACGGTGTGGTGGAGGCGTTGGATTTAGTGTCAGTTGTAGCCGGAGCGGGCACGGACCGCAGAGCACGAGGGTCCTGATCCAGGAGATCGTTTCCCCTGGAGGAAGTAAGACGAGACGAGATGTTGAACGCATTTGCGCGTCTGTCTGCGCGGGCATCGGAGGGTTTGAGCTTCTGTCGTGTCTGGGACCGCGTTTGAGCTTGTGCACGAGGGAGAGCTCGTGCCAAACTGTCGCCATCATCCTCGTCGGATAACGGTAGTCCAACACTTTGGCTACGAGTCCTGGTAAAGAGCCCAGGCCGTACAGCCTTCCGTGAAGCGGGCCGTGATTGAGTTGTGGCCACAGAAAAGTTAGGTTGGACCATTCGATCTTCCTCTGTAAAAAGTGAAGTGAAAGATTTGTTTCCCGACCTGTCCTTCCTGGGTGTCTCCTCGAAAGCAACGAGTCCAGGTGTGCCATCAAGTTCATTGTCCGAGTAATCGTGCTCTTCATCTGAGTCGAATGGTCGCCTCCCGGGAAATGGTATGGGTCCACCGGAGGGTATGACGCGTGGTCGTTTCGGTTTCACCGGAGATGGGGAGACAGGTTCGCCACGAAGACGTTTTCGTGCTCGAGATACGGCAGAGGTTGGTTGTGGGGGGAGGGTGACTTGCGATGAAGACGCGACGGGTTGGATGAGGGGAAATGGATCGGGTGAAGGCTCCCTCCCGCTGGTTTCTTTGCGGGGTGTAGAGAACAGATTTGGGATTTGGCGCGTCTGCTCGACGCGTATGACCCTGCTGCCTTTGTTCTTGACCGGGGAGAACGGGTTAGTCGATGCGACGGATGGCTCAGTCTTGACCGCCTGGGATTTGGAGATCAATTGTTTCGGCTGTCGTTTGGGTGGTGTCGACGGCTGCGTTTTGACCTTGTTCAGCCTCTTGTACAGCTTGTACTTCTCAGCTGAAGGAAATGGACGTGGTCAGCGGCGTTTACGCTATCAATTGTCAAACAATGACCGCACCAACATCTGGTCGGTCCTTGATGTCCTGGACGGTCGGATCTCGTCTATTGTCAGCCTTGAAATCTCGTTCCCAAACCTTGATTTCGGCGCGGAGGGCAGCGACGTCCATGGCCGTCGGGGATGACGATGATCAGACAGATGCCGAGATGAAATTGGGATGCAGCAGTTGAAGACGATGGTCAACGCCTCGAGGAGTCCGCCAGGCTCTCTCTCCCTCTCCCTCTCTCCTTGTTTCTTCTTATCGTTCTAACTTCGCCTAGCTGACGATGACTAGAGGGAGGACGATTGAATCTGCCTATGCCGCCCACTCGATGGATCCCGCCTTTCGGGTCAACCGCTCCCCTCTTCCTCCGGAACGTCCAACACTCTATCGGCGCGACGCAAACTTTTTCCACGACGACAGCGACGACGGTGAAGACGATTTCTACGACAGTCAAGACATGCCCAACTACGATGATCCTGCCTTCTCCCCAGACCCCAGAGATAACCCACACTTGAGGTCACGCACAGATCTCACCAGGATGCGCACCTCTCCCATCCCCCCAGCCTATTCAGAACCTGAGGGCGGTGACGACGAGAGGCTGGCCTATCGCTCCCAGGATCCATCGCAGAGAATGAGCAGGACTCGGAGCAGATCCCCATTCCCACCCCAACCACCTCTCACCACTTCCTCGGACAGTTATAGCAGCAGCAGCAACGAGCACTCCCTCTTCCCCGATAGCTCGGCCTCCTCCTATCAGGCGTCCGCAAAAAACTCTAGAAACGTCTCCCCTACGATAACTGCGGAGAAGGTGGACCACGCCCAGAGCAAACCTCAAAAGTCGGTTCGAAACTCGCCTCGCGGCGACCTGGACAAAGTCGACCAGCTCGACGAGTCCGATCCCTTTGGCTTCATGCGACACCACGATGGGCCTTATCAGACCGTCAACGATGCTTTGGCAAAGCGTGCGCCCCCCACCAAGCCCTCCAGTGACCAACGCAAGTCAAAAGCTCAGGTAAATATCCGGCCTTTGTTCGCTTCCACCTCGTGATTGATTTCACGTTCGCCATCTGTCCAGCCCCAACCTCAAACACACATCCCCTCGTCTACCTCGTACACCGGAGGAGTCCTGAACTTGGTACCCGGCCAGCTGATGCCAAAAATGCCCTACCAACCAGAGCCGCCCGTCGACTGGGTCTCACCACCCCCCACAGTTCGCAGACTGCCTGCTGTCTCGCCATACCCCAGTCAACATTCATATGACCCCGCGGATCTTGTCCCCCAAATGGCACCTCACTCTTCTGAATACAGGCCTCCGCAGAGGTATCAACCTCCCCCTCAACCCCTCAGTTTCCCGTCACTTGCCTCACTTTCTCCGAACCCTCATACTGTATTATCGATAACTAATCCTGATCCGGGCACTCCGTTGCCGACGCCTCAGCCTCCGGCTCCAAACCCTCAACATCACCACCATCCTCCCTCGACCCGGCAAAGCCGGCTCTCTCTCCCGGCGCGGTCACGGCCCCACGAGTTGTTCAAAAAGAGTCCACTGCAGAAGCCTTCCTCCGATGTCTCGCGTTCCCCATCGATGCCGACCTCCCCACCCCCCGCAAGGTCCACACGAGATAAGCTTACGGTCCGAGCGAGTACGCTCAACATGCACAGTCGGAGCTATGACCCCCGGCAGAGCGCTCACCTCCACCGGCAAGAAATCGGGTCACCTGATGTTCGTAAACCTCACGATAGCAATCCACTCCTTTTGCGCAATCAGCAGAATTTCGATCCTCGTCAAGATCCTCACTTGGCTCCGCCTGATATTCGCCTCCCATCCGCACCATCCGTCATGACCGCGAGTACGAGCAGCAGCAAGAGGTCCGGGAAGGCTCTACCGAGGCATATCCCGAAGAACCTCGTTATGCCCACCCCTCTGCAACCCCTGCAAAACCTGAACCAGAGCCAGGGGTTAACTCAAGGGAGCGTCGGGTCAACCAACAGTGCCTACTACCCTCCCCCTCACTCACACACTACCCCACCGACATCCTCGGTATCGATGTCGACCTCGACACACACACACCAGAAACGCCATTCGTCGAAATCGAGAAAGAGCCAGTACGGCGGCCTATCATCGAGAGAGATGCAGATGGCTAGAGCAAGTGGATATTACCCGCCTCCCATGTCTCAGTCCAAGTCACAACACCGTCAATCAACGGGGATTCAGCCATCACTTTCTATGCACACCCCGCCTGTTGCCACCTCCGACCGTTCTGATTTAGGCAGCAGGTCTGACCGAGAGCAGGAGAGGGAACACCGGAGGAGTAGGAGGCAGACGGTGATGAATCCAGGCGTTGGAAATTACCTTGAGGAGAAAGCCAGTACGAATGGATTCAAACCGAGCGCAGGCTCCAGGTCTACTACGACTTCCAACTCTGGTTCCGGCTCTCGTTCCGGTATCTCTGGGAGTAGACGCGAACGCGAGCGTGGACGAAACCACCACCGAGCCTCCAGTGACGGCTATCGAGCCGGGTACGAGAGTTCTAGTCATGGGAGCCGGTACGTGGATGTACATGGGTATTCTGACCCAAATCTTTCCGCGAACGGACAACCATACGGCTATCAGCGACCCGAGGTGTATGGGCCTGGGCCCCAGCCCGGTCAATCGTTTGTTCCCAACCCTGATCATGGGTACGACCCTCAGCAAGGACCAGGGTACGACACCCCTCCTCGTGACCGTGAACGCGAACACCGCGAGCACCGCGAGCGTCGTGATCGTGACAGGGAGCGCGGACGTAGCCACAGACATACCAAATCCTATCCCAATGGTGTACCCCCCTCGCAGCCCCATTCTCACTCTCCCCGGCCCCCCTCCCAGCTGCCCAGGGCCCAAGGCATCCCTATGATCCGGGATGAAAAGCATGCACGACATACCCTCAAGAAGCGAGCAACTGTGAACGGACAGCCAATGTCGTGGACGATCAGTGTTAACGATACCGGCCTCGCCGCTGCCCCGGCCATGAAAAAACAGAAGAGCAAGAACAAGTCTCAATCTCACCTCGGTCATAGCGGAGTTGAAGGGATCGGCCCATACCTCGACGTTCCAGGCATGAAGGATAGGGTCAAGTCTTCTCAGAGCGCCAAATCAAAGAAGTCATCTGGGTTCAGTTTGGTATCGTTGTTCAAGAGTTCGAGCTCGAAGGGTAAAGAGGAGAGGACGTATCAGGACTGGGCGGCCTCTGGAGCTGGTACTGCCATCTCGAATTCGAGCTCTAAGGATGGGAGGAAGTTGAGCAAGGTGAGGAGCCGCCATTGATTCATGGGCTTCTCTCCTTGGCGATCCTCCGCAAGGGAGCTCTCTGAGACTCCGGTTTATGGGATCGGTTCGTCTGTTTGGATCCCATTTCCCACCGGTTTCTCTCTAACCCGCCTCCTTACTTTTAGGGCTTCTACTGATATCATCCTTGTTTCGCGCTGTATTCTTCATCCTACCTCTCGCTCGCTTTTTGCCTCTCACTCCACCCCATTCCGCCCTAATGCCGCCGTAGAAACCCCAGGGCCAGTCGTTGAATGGACACTCGCTGCCTCGAATCTCTTCGACCCAACGATGACCATTGACAAATATGCGTAGAATTTTCCATTTCTTTTTTCTGTGTTTTTTTGCTCTCCTCCGCTTGGACTCTGCTTTATTGCGGTTCTGCTCACTCGCCCGAAAATCGACACGTGTATCCCCTTACCCACACATCTCTCATCCCTTCCCACCCTATCTCCATGTATCCGCATTGTCTCCCCCCTAATCTGTTTCACGTCACGATTTCTCAATTATTCACGTATTTTCTGATATCTTCTACAATCGATAACCCAGTCTGTACACTAAACAATCACGTCTCTCGTTGTCCTATCGCTACGTCTCCCTGCTGGCACTAGTTTTTGTATTGATTACTCGCACGTGTACCACATTGCTCTAACTATCTCTTACCCCACTGATATACGATATGGAGATTCGCTCCCGAATTCGAAGGACCTTGTTGCCTTGTGCCGTTTCAAATTCCATCTGCACCCTCTCATTGGACACCTGGATTAGCTTCCGCGTTCGGCGTGACTGATCATCGATCAAGGATCCCGGAAGCAACCAGGTCTATGGCGAAGAGGCTGCAAAATGAGGAGGAAATTTCATTATGCCGCGGAGGCGTTGCGCCCGGAGGCTTGGCCTTATCTAGCGAACACTGCTTAAGTGGTAGCCTGGCCAGGCGGCCGAGAGGACGGCACCGGGAGGTGGAGTGGTCAAGAAGTCGACAACGAGGCCGATATGAGGCTTCTGTCCATACCGATGCTCTTCATGTTGAAGATAAGACACCACGAGCCTGCGTGGAGGTCCGGACCGTATTGATGTGTACGTAGGTTTGTGGTCATTTGGTGGACGTACGATGCATCGCGACGCGGGTGGAGCATCAGGTGAACCGAAGAGGGAGGGGTAGTAAGGCCCTGAGGTGGTTGGTGCGGGTATCCAATCTGAAATATGAGTAGCCTAGGTTTCCGGTGGGGTCGGCCATGCGCATATGCTTCTGCAGTCCATCTATGAGGCCCCAGATCTAGGACAGTTTCAAACACTCGGGAGTGCTCTCCAAAGGTAATACTCGCTTGATGGAAAGGAGGCGAAACCCGGTCTACACGGGGGAGAACTAGTCAAAAACCATTCTTACCTACATCTAGTTCTGTGCTCCTCTGTGTGGTAATTTTTGTAAGCAGGCTTCCACAACGCGTACAGGAAGCGAACTGGAAAAGCCCGGGAAGTGCCTGGACGTAGCTCAGGTGGATCACAATCGAAACACGTAGAATCGTTCACCCGCGTTGCTGACGTACTCCGGGTGGGGCGGGAAAGGCCGTAATTCATGTAGACTGACCGAGAAGCTCAACCGGAACGTAAGTTTGTTTACCGTGCGCTCGAGAGTGGCCAGACTATCCATTACGGACCATACACAAGTACCAGCCGTGGCCGGAGAACTACTCGGCAGCTCGAGAGAAAATTGAGCCCAATGGTTACCAACAGTGGTACCGTGAATCACCTTTAGCAGGACGAAACGAGAAGTGGATGGTAAGGTAAACACACCATGTTCAACTTCAGGTTTCCCGGCCCGAGGGCAAGCCTTCAATGCCCGCGTCTGTGATTGAACGTGAACATTAATATCGACTCACCGGAAACATAACAACCCACTCCGTCACCTACGCCGTCGTTACATATATAGGTGCGCGTGAGACCCGTGTGGTTCCCGCTCTCGATCTTAGAGCGAGACATTACGCTGGCCAAACCCCATGGAGTTTCTGTTCTGCGATTCTCAACAGTTGAAAGCATTCCCGCAGGTTGGGGACATCCTAACGCACGGTTGCACCGGAAAGGCTCAGCACGGTCGGAAGCATGAGAGACCAAGAGACCAGCATGGCAGCGAATGTCCAGGATCGAGTTGTAATCACATTACCAGCAACCCGACCCAGCGAGTGCGAACATACGCGAACCAGACTGATTGACGAGGTTGATAACCAAGGCCCACTCGCCGGTCATTGAATGTGTGCGGGGCGGGTGAACGAGATCTTGGATTAAATGAAGCTGATTGGTATTGAAGGGTCAGAAAACACGAGAGCCAAATTACCCGTTCCCGTATTTCGCGACCCCCAATCAAGGGAGATGGTGGTCCGAGAGTGGGAACGCGAGCGGAGGGGAAACCTACGGTAGGGGTCCTCTCGGACTCCCGTCCCACCCGACCCTTGATGGTAGTTCCCACGGCTGCTCATCCTCCGATCTGCAACAGGGTACGGCACACATGATGCGAGACATTGGGGGTCCTGAGGTTCCCTTTCTCCCGCTCCTCGAGTGGAACTCGTTGCGAAAGCTCCTTCCCCCCCTGGATGGAGGATGGTGGCCCGGAGATGCATTTTTCCGCCTCAGCTCTGGGCGAACGAGGCGGACTGAACTTAGCATGAGTAAAGGATGTGACCAAAATTAGGTTATTATCTTTCGTGGCCGCGGCACTTAGATGGTTTTTCCCCAATGAAGAACCTGTGTATAGGTGACTATCTTCCACTACCAACGTTGGATAATCCATACCTCTACATCTCCCCAAGCGGGCGAGCAAGGCAGGTACCTCGGGTTCATTGTTCATAATTTCCTCAATGGCACCAGGCCACTTGAGTTTGTTTAGGCTCCACGGTGGATCACGGTCGGAAGGACAAGCGTGACGCGTCGCGCCATTCACTCTTACCGTCCGACCACCACCTGCCCTATCCGGCGGTCGTCAATGAACATTCTTTTCATCGATTTCCTTCGGGATCTTGGATATCACGATGCCTAGTTCGCTTACCAATAAGCCTCAATCGCAAGAGCCATCGTCGGATTGGTTCTCTTCCGACCCTGCTGTCTACGTTCAAGCGCTCGACGAGTTTGAACAATCTCTGATCCAGCAGGACCGCCAACAGCAAATCGACAAAGAGCGAGAGACCAAGATCCAAGAAGCCCAGCCCCCGTCGATGGTGCACAAACGGACCCACAGCGAAGTCACAGGCGACTACTTGAACTCCCATACCTATGGGGCGGCGACGTTCGGTGGCTTCGGGGAATATATGGCCAGGAAGCGGGCGAAACTTCAGGTTCAGAACCAAACTCTCACTTCTGACCCTGAGTTGGAGACCACTTCCAAAATCTTCCAGGGAATAGGCATATACGTATGTAGTGACTCGGTTGTCCGAGTTGCGGGTCCCTAATCAAAAAGTAGGTCGATGGTTTCACCATACCTTCTGTTCAAGAGCTCCGTAAGATGGTCATAAAGCATGGCGGAGAGTTTCACGCTTATCTAGACCGGAAGTCACTTGTGTACGTCTCTCATCCTCAGTCGCAGCGTTGCCCTGATACTCCTCAGGACCCATATCATCACTTCATCTCTCACCCCGGCGAAAGTTGCAGAGTTCCAGCGAATGAAAATCGCAAGACCTGAATGGCTTGTTGAGAGTGTCAAGGCCGGGAAACTGTTGCCCTGGCAGAACTACATTTTCCACCCTGAGAACCGGGCCCTACCATCAATAAACAAAGCACCAGCTCAACAGTCTCTCTTCAATTCCAAAGCCGCAGCCACTACAAATCCGGTCACAGAGGAGAAAGTCACTTTTCCAAGTTACGCGGCCCAGAAGTCTAACCCGAACGCCGCTCGCGCAGTTGAGAATCCAGGGTGGCGAGCTGCGCACACGTCTGCTGCGCCGGACTTTATCGACGGATATTACAAGAACTCTCGACTTCACCACCTGTCGACGTGGAAGACAGAACTCCGAAAGCTCGTACAAGAGGCCCAAGAACGTGCCGAACAGGCTCCTTCCGGATCTTCTCCGAAGGACTCTGTTCAGAGTCTCACATTAACGGACATTTCTTCTCACAATGACACGAATACCAGAGGAGTGGGACCGATAATGAAGTCTCCTTCGAAGAAAGGTAAGGACAAGGCTCGAGATCGCGATTACGAACAAGTCATCATGCATTGCGACTTCGACGCATTTTTCGTTTCTGCGGGACTTCTCGATCGGAAACACCTGCGAGGCAAGCCTGTTGTTGTGTGTCACTCTCAAGGTGATCAAGGCGGGGCGTCGAGCACCAGTGAGATTGCCAGTGCGAGCTATGAAGCGAGGAGATTCGGCATCAAGAACGGGATGAGGTATTTCGATCCCCTCCTTCAGCCTGATCTTACCTTACTCCGCCTTTGTTAGTTTACAGCAGGCTCGAAAGCTGTGCCCGACAATACAAACCATACCATACGAGTTTGACAAGTGCGCAGTGCGCCGCGGGGTTTAAGGTAGATGCTGACGTTGATTCCAGGTACCGCGACTTGTCTCTAAAGTTCTACACGATTCTCATGTCTCATGCCGACGACCTCGAAGCCGTTTCCGTCGATGAAGCTCTCATCGACGTTACTAGCACTTTCGAAAGCGTGGAACCTTCCCAGAGACGTGAATCGATAAAGGCTTACGCTGAGTCCATTCGAGATAAAGTCAGGGGGGAGGTTGGTTGCGAAGGTCTGTCACCTTCCATCTCAACTTCTGATTTTTGGAGCTGATTGGTCCAAAAGTAAGCATCGGAATCTCTTGGAACATCATCCTCTCGCGGATTGCATCCCGAAAAGCCAAACCAGCAAAGTCTTTCCTCCTTGTGCCTGAGGATCTCCGGTCTATCCTCGACCCTCTCAACATCAAAGACCTTCACGGATTCGGAAACTCCACCAAACAGAGAGCGGTGGAGAAACTTGGGACGAGCTCGCTCGGAGAGCTTATGAAGAAATCAAAGGGTGTTTTGTGCGACGCATTGGGGAAGGGTACGGGCGAGATTCTGTATAATGCATTGAGGGGTGTGGATGAAAGGAGGTTAGCATCGGACAAGCCAAGGAAGTCGGTGTCCTGTGATATAAACGTACGTGATTCTTATGTTCCTGTCTTGCGGGTGATATGAAAATCGCGCCCAGTATGGAATAAGGTTTCAGAATGATACCGAGGTTGATAGCTTCATGCACAAGCTTTCTGGGGAAGTCCACAAGAGGCTTAAGAAGGAGGGATTACATGGGAAGTCCATTACGCTGAAGGTGATGAAGCGAGACCCATCTGCCCCTATCGAGGCAGCAAAGGTCCGTCCAGTCCCATTCCTACTCCTTCGTGTCTTATGAATTGCGTATCAGTTTATGGGACATGGCACCTGCGAGACCTTCAACAAACAGTCAACGCTCGTTGGTCGGGATGGCGGTGCAACGGATGATCCTCAGATAATCGTCCAACAATCGCTCAGGATGTTGCGTAGTCTCAACTTCGATCCCAAGGACCTCCGAGGTATCGGGATACAGATTCAAAAGCTCGAGAAAGTTACCGCGAAATTTGTGGCGCCGACGGTTGGACAGAACTTGATCCCGTTCAAGGCCAAAGAAAAGGAGACACCAAATGACTGCTCAAACAACAAGGGGAAGGAAAGGGAGAAGAGATCAATCACTTCCTGGCCGGTTCCAGTACCACCCAGTCCCATCGTTATCTCTTCTGACGATCCTCCTACGGAAATCCACCTATCTCCACCACTGATAGGGATTAACATCGTAGCGGGGGTAGCAGAGACAGAGGTGGAACAAATTTCAGCCACCGCTCTCATCAAACGGACGACTGGGTCACTAAATCTTGGCCTACCTTCCTTTTCGCAAGTCGATATGTCTGTGTTCGAGGCTCTCCCAGAAGATGTGAGACGCGAACTCGAGGTCGAGTATTCTCGAAGATCTGCTCCCACTCCGGCGACCTCCACGACTGTTGTGACAAAGAACGCTGTTGCTGGCTCATCGAGACTGCCAGCCCCTGAAAAACGGGTAGCTTGGGGGGATATGGTGCCTAAAAATCCCAAACGTATTGCCCAACAGCTCGCACCCAGGCGTGGTGGTGCAGTAGTTCCACGGAAAGATCACTGGGAGGCACTCAATAAATGGCTCGAGAAACCGAAGAAGTTCAAAGGCACCCGCTCGGGACCTTCTCACGTCGTCTACGACGCCTCGCCGAACGAACTGCGGTCGTTAGGCATCGACCCTGATGTCTTCAACCTTCTACCCCGGGAGATTAGGAGAGAGCAGTTGTCTGGAGCGAAGATCGCAATGGAGACAGGAGCTTTGCCTGTCCTGACGGACGAGAGTAGGGTACTCATCAAGCCGAAGAAGACCATGTTGATACGATACCCTCGTTTGCCTCCACCGAAAGCGAAATACCTCTTTCAGCCGGTGTTGAAGATGCCAGGGGAGAAAAGGGGGCACCGGGTTTCATATACCGAAGCGGATGATATCCAAGGGTTGGTAGAGAAGTGGGTCACAGGGTTCAAGAGGTACCCTCCAAATCAGAAAGACGTCGAAAGGTTCTCGAAGTGGTTGCTGAGTTGCATGGACAGTAACGAGACTGGGGATGTCGGGATGGAGAAGGCCGTGAAGGTCATGAAGTGGTGGCTATTCCTTCTGAGGAGGAACTGGGGACGGTTGGAAGGAATTGGAGAGTTTGACTTGGACGACGACGAATTCGATGAGGAAGAGAAAGATGGCTCATACTATGAGAGGAAGCAGAAGAGAGAGGTCGGCAAGGCTTGGTGGATTGCATTTCTGATGGTCAAGAAACAGATGGACGCGTACAGTCGGAAGAGGTTTGGAGGTTGTATTTCGTTGAGATAGGTGAACGGGCATCAATGCGACGGCTTCATTTCTAAGAGTAGCGATACTGAGGAATGTCCGCTCCTGGTTCTTCTTGTGGGCTGAGAGCCATGGGCAGCTACCTACGAAACCTTTGTAGCGACTCCCCCGTCCCCACGTCCATTTCCCAAGACCCCGCTGTAACGAGGTTTTTTTCTGGGTATGGCCGTCCTCCTTTTCGACACTGGGCAGCACACAAGAAGCGGGCGGGATGATATTTCGCGTGAAGCTGGCACAGGACGTGTGATTTCAATGGCGTGTCTACGCACAATATCTTCGCCACCACCTGTGGAGAGGGATTAGGTTTAGAGTTTCGTGACCTATGCCAGTCCGAAGAATCTGATAACTTGAATTATACTTGTGGTCTCCGCGGTCCAGTGCCAGACAGCTTGAAGGTATCACGTAAGCTGTTTGGTGGATCTTGGTTACCGACATTTGAGTGGGATGGCGTGCAGCTGATATTTTTGATGGTATGAGATGATTGTGATTGAGCGATGGAGGTCCCAACCAAAAAGTTGTTGTTGTGCCTTCTCAAACGCGTGTACACATGCGTGAGACTGAGTCGTTGCCAAATCCCGGTAGTATGGATAGTGGGTTCAATCATCAATCTGGCAGAGATTCTTGCAAACTCATACACTTCGCCATAAACCATACTGGAAGTTCATACAACAGGGAGAATGACCATAAGATATGGACCTGTGGCCGACCGTGGGTGGCACCCTCCGAGCCTAGGTTGGTAGGTTGTTTCGGGGGGGGGTTCAGATGGTCCTACGAAAGCTTCGAACTCTGGCGAGGACATGTGTCGAGAGCTACACTTCCATCAAGTACATCTTGAGCACTGCCGGTCCAGTACTGCCCGGTGCCTCGGGTTCAGCGTGGATCTGTTTGTTGAGGTTCTTTAGAAGCTGTACGTGGGTGGTCAGCTATATGGTGGTTACGCAGCGGTTACGGACTTACGGAAAATTTCCCTGTCGCGCAGACCTTGTCTTTCTTGAATACAGATGTCCGGAGGAGCACTTCGAAGGAGACCAACTGTCCGTAATGTTGTTTACTGGTTTCTATTAACCAGGTTTCCGGATTGCTCCTGTGTGAAGCTTAGCGATGGTGGCGAGGGTAGAAGTGAACGAAGCCCAAACCACGTGTGTTCATCCGAACCACCCATAGGCTTCGCCAGTGCAGTCGTGTGGCCCTTGTTCCCGTACTTAAACCTGACAGAAAACTCGTGCTGCTTCGATTTATCGAGTGGAATTTTGACGCTCTGGACGTGCAACTTCAATTTCCCCGGTAGCTCTTCTGTCGCAGGGGTGGGCATGACTTGGGGAAGCGAACGGAATTCAGAGAAGGCGTCGGAAATTTGGGCGATTGGTGGGCGTTTCGACGGATTCCTGTTCCAACATTTCTCAAGGAATTCCCAGACCGCATCGTAAATCTCGTCGGAGGGTTGTTGAGGCGTTTCCCCGGCCTGTATCTTGTGCAATGCAGCGGTATCGTTCGATCCGGAGTACGGCATATTCCCCGTCAAGACCTGGGAAATCAACGTGAGATTTGACCCTGGGGCCAGATGATACAGGACGGTGGGAACTTGCTTCGTGGGTGACCATACCAATTCCGTACACATCGCTCTCTTTCGTTATAAGGATTCTATCCATACCATGGTCTTCGGGCGACTGAATTTCCGGCGCTAAATAACGGTTGTTGTCATCGATGTCTCCCGTAGACTGCATGTGGTCTGCATTTGAAGTGCCTGTTACGGCCACAATCGAGCTGCGACCTCCGGTGGCTAACCGGACAGTGCCGTTGTCATCTACCAATATGTGATTCTGTTGATAGTGTTAAATCTGATCAATAAGGATGAAGTTTCACGTACTGGTCTCATGGCGCCGTGAACTAGCCGGTTATCGTGCAGGTAACGCAATCCGCTGGCCGCGCCAGATAACTGTTCGTGGGTGCAGGTAAGAATCAGGAGTGTGCGGTTTGCCTGAATGTACTGGCCAAGTCGAATCGATTGGTATGTGGCTTCTTTTTCAGATAGGCCATGATGTTTCCGTTGCCGTACCAGGGGAAGATCAGGCAAAAGCTGGAGACAGTCGTCGATACCCCGTAGAGAGGGAGGATGTTGTTGTGCTCGAGCTGCTTCATCAATACTACCTCCTTGCAAAACCGCTATGCCACCTGTCAGAAAAACGACGAGCGGCCCTCCAGGGACCACGCGACATACTTACATTTTTGGCCCTCTGTACCTGGGGATCGTCTCGTGGCACCCTAAGAATCTTGATCGCCACCACCTCATCGTTGTACACACCCTTCCAAATTTCAGTCACCTGGGAGATATGTTGTGCACAGGCCCCCTCCTTCACGACGCCTTCAAGTTTATATGATGTTGGGACTGTACGATGGTGACCACACAACCTCCGAAGTTCGATGATGGTTTTCCCCTTCGATCTTGAACGTCCTTGACACCAGTTTTCGAGCTCCTGAAGCGGAAGTATGATCAGAACCGGGCGGAGGGATCGTGAGTCGTGTCACCTCGGAGATATCATCAATGCGCTTTTGGGCATCTCCAAAGCTCAACGGCTCAGTCATCGCAGGAGCGCAGGTGGACGGAGGTGGGGAGACCAGGTGCGGATGTGCTGAGAAGATGTTATACCCGTGTTTGGGTGCCCCCCTCCCCCCGCGCCGGGAATTGGATCTTTTAAGAGGAAGTTGCGGAGAACGCGTGGTTTACCACATCCCTGAACAACGTGCCGTGAAATGCGTGCGGCTTTCGTGTGAGTAGTTCAAGGGAGTTCATATATCGTTCCCAGGGATCAGAAAGCTAATCGGGGCAGGCCAATTACGAAACAACATGTGATGCCTGATACCAGACGCGATTTCTGATAATTGGTGGTAAGTTCGGAATTTCGCAGTTTGGTGAACCCGAAGGATCGTCGACGAACGGTCAAATGATCCCACACGTTAGATGGAACTGGGTGACGTAGGAGATGATCCAGATCTAGTACTTCCAAAGAGCTAGCCAAACTCACGGATGTGCTGGGAGTGTGCGAGATTATTGACGCACCGGAGTGGCGTGTCATGCGGTTTCGTGCTGCGTGCAAATCAGCACCAAATCAGGGCAAGGTCAAGCAGATACATAAGGGCTCGAATGAATCTAATTGATTCATCACTATCCCTATCGACAGGCTGGTAGAAGTAACGGAGTAGAGATGGGAAGGAAAGGTCAAGAAACAATCCGGTATTTGCAACTCCGCGTGGCCAACCCAGGGCAGGTGACGGGCGGAGTCCCTTCTGAGTTTAAGATGTACCGGCGGCACCAGTCGGCATCGGCACAGAAAACCACCGTTGTTTCTCTCGACAGGAAGGGGACTGGGTTCAGGACCGCTACCTCGATGGTAGTGTGGCGGATGCGAAAACAAATACTGATCCGACAGAGGGGGACAAGTACCGCCCCGACGACCGAGGGCGAACTTGACCTTGATCCCCAGTTTCGACACCAGCGGGGTCTCGGCGAAACGAAGCAAACCGATATCACACAGCCCTGTGAAGGCGTCACCTTCGGTAGGACTTGGTCTATGATAGATGAGCACGTACATCAACTGCACGTTGACCTTTGCTCCACTGAGGCCCTTGGCAAACTGCACATCCATCTCAGCGGAGAGCTCCATCGTGGTCGTAACCAGCTACACATCGGCGTGAGCAGAATAGAAAAACCGATAGGGCTTTCGGTGTAACTTACCGAAAGTTTTCCGGTACCCAGAAGCTTTCGTTTGAAGAATTTACGGTGGAGCAGTTGAATGGAGATCACTTGGCCGTGACATTGTCTGTCCGGGACGATTGACCAGCTCTCATTTTCATTCCTGCAGATGCCTATGAAACAGGGACGGCACCAAAACTAAATAAGTCCCGTACCAAATATATTTGCCACCTCCAACAGCTGTGGCACGCGATGTTGTGTGGGAACGGGATCCGTACTTGAGCGTGATATAAGGATGGAACTTCCGCTTCGTCGTCAGGCTGATGGCAACATCCTTCATCTTCAATCTGAATCGTGCGGGCGTCGCGGCCCTAGTATCCCCAGCCTGGTGCGCCTCGCGGAGTACATTCAGGACGTGGGCCGAGTCGGGGCGAAAGCTTGGCTCCCAATCCCAGCACTGCTCCAACAACATCCAGATGGAGTCCGTGATCCCCAACGACGCCGCATTCGCGGGCTTCAGGGGCCGATTTCCGTTCTGTATCTTCGTCACCACCGTGAAATCAGTGCACTCGCGAAAGGGGACCTCCCGCGCCAGAACCTATGTGAAGATGAGATACCAGGGCGAGGCGAACGGGCTGCGAGGGCTTACTTCGTAGACCACCATCCCCATCCCATAGATGTCGCTGGCCATCGTAGCAACAACCTTCAACATGTTATACTCGTCAGGCCGTTGAAGCTCCGGCGCAGCCCACCTCCACCTTAGCTGTTCGAGCGATATCGTAGCAGACCCGGTGTTGCCTTTGCGAGCCGCCGGACCAATCGGCGCAATACGAGTATGACCGGTGTTTCCTATGCAAGCTTGACCGTGGTCCCCTATAAATATGTGTTCCTTCGAGCCGCGCTTGAATAAGAAGTATTGTTGTGGGGGCAGGTCGGACAAACCGCTCGGAGGTCGCCATGTATCAAACTACTTGCGTGTAGGTAGTTCAGTCCGTTGGCTGCGCCTTTGAGCTAGGGGAGCAAGTGGAAATGAATGGGCAGGGATGGTGTGTGTTTCCGAAGAATGAACATACCAACTCGAGCGGATTGGCGTGTGGGTTATTGTGGACGTACTCCACTATGCTACCGTTCTTCATCCACGGCGAGATCAAACAGAACTCCGCGACGTCCCTCGAGATGCCCAAAAACGGGAGGATGTTCTTATGCGTTAGTCGCTTCCAGAGGACCGCTTCTTTGCAAAATCTCTGCGAATGGCGAGGGCGATGGGTGATTAGAGGGTCGAAACAATTTTGGGTCCCGGCGTACCTTTCTTATCTCGTCGTAATCTCTGCGCCCTGCAGTTATTTTGAAAATCTTAATCGCAACAGGCTTCTTCCCGTAGGTCCCCCTCCAGGTTTCCGTAACAATGCCAGTCTTTTGCGGTACCGGTTCGTCTCTCGCCACACCCGTGAGGACGTAAGATGTTGGTACGATCCCATATTGGCCACAAACCCTGCGGAGATGGGTCAAGGTTTTACTCTTCAATTCAACGTTCAGCTCCTTATCAGCATCCAGCATCTGGAGGGTGGGGGAGTACAATTAGAGGTTATAGATGGCATGATTGAAGGGGGATTGATGTACGCCAGAGACAACATCGGCGAATTCTTGAGCGCCCTGTTGCGATGAGATCCCCTCCGCTTGGGTGAGTACATCGTTCAAGTTCTGTTCCATCGTCGGAGATCCGGTCATGAGGGCGGGTATTATTGGGGGAGGGGGGGGGGGGGGGACAAGCGGAGGTGCGAAGAGAGGATCACCTGGCGACCCGGCAGCGTGAATGCCTGCCTTGTTTAATAGGCCGATATAAATGAACCGAGCGAGGCGCCAACTCGAGGCAAGACAACACAAACACACACGTCCTCCTATTCGACCCGTTATAAACCAAACGCAGAACTCGCAAAGGCCGCGAGGACGAAGCATAGTGCAACGTGGTCAATTACTCGCACTGCAATGAGACGAATTTGAACACCATAGATGGGCGTCATTACTTGGTACTGACACGCGAAGTGCGCCTGGTCGCCATAGCCAGGTCTTGAAGCTTGAAGCTTGAAGGTGCGTTGCATATTCCATAATACGGAAGACCGCGTAGCGGTGCAGCCTCGCCTTTAAGGGCGGGAAGTCCTCGATCCACGCCCTGACTCTGATTGAGTCGAACGTTACCCAACGGCGCGTTCTGTGATGATCATTGCAACAGGTCTCCCGCGTGGAGGTGATCAGGAAAAAAAACTACTGGCGACAGGTATGTCCGGAGATCCGAGCCCGGGGGAACAGACCAGCTACAGGGTGCTGAAGCAAGAGTGTGTTTCTCAA
>Ga0307517_10004589_pt1 | contig 21158 bp, 13 predicted proteins | sample 23_EM_MG_FD_194515 | JGI IMG/M metagenome (GOLD analysis project Ga0307517, IMG submission 194515) | Populus trichocarpa ectomycorrhiza microbial communities from riparian zone in the Pacific Northwest, United States - 23_EM | ecosystem: Host-associated > Plants > Roots > Unclassified | place...
TGTCTCCATAAATGGAGCATTAAGGTCAAAAGGAAGAGAGAAACCCCATTTTATTCTAGACACCGAAGGTGGATGATTAAGAGCATGCCTTTTGAAAATGATGAGTTGCATGATTCCAAGTTCAATAAGTTACTTTGAAATGCCCTTTTCTCCTATGCCTTCTTTTTTTGAGAGAGTAACATTCTGGCAGCCTTTTGGGATCAATTTAGTTAAGGTAACCCTTAAAGAGGCCAGTGTATGCCACAGCTATATCACTTTAGATATTATGATTGCCTTGTGCTTGTAGTCTACTTAACATGATATTTGAGTGTTGAACTTATTCAAATTTGTGTTAATGCGGAAATGAATAGACCATGACTTGTTTGTCTCCATAAATGGAGCATTAAGGTCAAAAGGAAGAGAGAAACCCCATTTTATTCTAGACACCGAAGGTGGATGATTAAGAGCATGCCTTTTGAAAATGATGAGTTGCATGATTCCAAGTTCAATATGTTACTTTGAAATGCCCTTTTCTCCTATGCCTTCTTTTTTTGAGAGAGTAACATTCTGGCAGCCTTTTGGGATCAATTTAGTTAAGGTGACCCTTAAAGAGGCCAGTGTATGCCATTCCTATATGGGGATTGGTTCTGTTTTGATAGTTAGATCATAAATACAGACAGTAGAAGATATGATTGAGTTTGGGACTGAATCATGACAGGTTTCCAAACTTAATGATTGTCATTTATCTTTTCCACATAGCTCTGTAATGTCACCATGTGTCATATTTGTTCTTACTGCTCTTTAATGTGGCTCAATAATGGTGACAATAACTGCTGATGTGGTCAGGTTGCAAGGATTCTTTTGTTCATCTTCTTCTTCAGCCACATGTTTATCCATTTTGATCAGGTGAGTGAGCATCTCAGTTTAACTCTTATCAATACGAGTTTCAATGACCAACAGGTATAGATGTAGCATGTTGTTTGACATGTTTTATTCAAGGTTTGGAATTGACATGGCATCAGAATACATATCATATTTGCTTTCGTAAACCAACAGGAGGTTTGACATGTTCTATTCAAGGTTTGGAATTGCATGGCATCAGAATACATATAATATTTGCTTTCGTTCTGTGCATTTTAGTGGCTGTGATGTTGTGATATGCTGATAATGAAATGGTGTAAATTCAGGATGATGCAATTATCTTGGCTAGTGGTTGTATGAATTTTTGGGTTACAAATTACCGTTGTGCTGGTCTCTCTTTCCCTCATATCGTACATTCCTTTGTTTCAGGTCAAGCAAATATTTCCATTGGGCTTCTATAGCATTCTTGTGATACCTGGGACATTGGCAGTGATGAATGTGTTATGGTTTTGGAAGATAGTGAAAGGTTTGATGAAAACCTTGTCTAAAGCTAGACATGGTCAGTGACCCAACCCCGCCGTTTGGTTTGTGGTATGACCACGCATGCACATGTATGCACATGATGCATATTCCACTATTCAGTGAATAGTGGAGTCATGCTCCATTGTTCATTGAACAGTAAAGCATGTTTAGTGTTTTTGCCGCGCAGGAAGCAAGTCCTAGCTGCTTTTTTTTTCTTGTGTTTCAAACGCAGCAAACTGTAGGACCCATGAATAATAACAGATGTTTTTTTAATTACTAAACAGGTTGCATCTACTTTTTTTTACCGAACACAAATGCAATGTCTTAAACAAATATCTTAGTAACATTCTCCATTTTGTCATGTGTGATGTGTCATTGGATTTGTTGTGGATCTCAACTTGGAATTTATTTTTTTCTTTTAAACAAAATCGTATCCCTTTGGAGTTTGGAGTTTAAAGGACAACATGAAATAAAAAAAAAAACTCCTTCCTCTTTGAGCATGCTTGGCTGCTCCCTTTGGACAATAAGTAGCACCATAGAAGAGCTTTCCTGTATTAAATAAATAGGAAGAAAGAGAGCAAGGAAAGAGGTTGGTCCAAGAGTGGGTGCTAATAAATCTAATCTAATCTATTCTATTGATGAGTCCAAAACCGAAGGCATGTGGGTGGAGAAGGGAGATAATCGTCGTGGTAGTGGTGGGGGTGGTGGGGGTCAAACTTGGAAGGCCTCGCCCGTGTCTGTATGGGTAGTTGTGGTTTTGGAGGAGGCACTATTGTTGTCGTATTTGATGGTATCCCTTTGGATAGAGTTCTGCCCTGCCCTGGACGTGTAATAAGCTAAAATCTAATTCAATTGAATTTTAACCACTTTTACTCCTCGTCGGCTATTCATAGGAGCGGTTTTTGTTTTTGAATATTTTTTCAAAGGTTTTTTTTATGTAAAAATATATTAAAAAAAAATTATTACTACTTTTTATATTAGTAAAATTATTAAAAAAAATATTAATTTAATAATTTTTTAAATTAAACATGATCAAATATAAAATATAGTTTCGGCGCAAACAAATTATGGTTATATATGTTTGGGCGTGTTTAGTATTTTTGTTCGAAAGAAATTTTAAAAAATTATAAAATTATTTTTTTAATATTTTCTGAAGTAAAAAATAAATTTTAAAAAATTAAAAATATATTTTATTTTAATATAATTCTAAAAAAAAAATCGCTTTAACTCTATTATATTTTCAATTGTAGGAAGGAACGAAGTAACAAGCAAGGGAAGTCACACCAACCCCCAGCTCGGGCTGCAGTGCACACGTACGTCTTTTTGTTATGTTTGGTCTAATTTTTAAGCATTTCTTTTTGGTCGCCTGCATTGAATTTGCCTGGTCCTACCCTAACCTAACAGTCATCCCTCCCCTCTCAACACTATAAATAGTTACAGTTTCCAACTGCCTGCTTCTTCCTCCCCTCCCCCTTCGTTTTCCCTTCGGGTTTAATTTATTCCCTTCCCCTTCACTTTTCCCTGTTGCTAAAAGCTAAAGGCTGGCTTCCCTACTTCCTTTTGTTTGAGAAATTAAGTATAAGGTAGATACTATTTACTTCTTTCAGGAAAAGAAAGTACAGATCTGTCTGTCTGTCTGTGTAGATGTGTCAGAGATCATGAGAGGTGATGGAGAGGAGTCAGAAAGAAGAAAGGCCAGTAAGTTCTGGTAACTATTAAGACCCAAACTATTTATTATATAGTACCAATCCAAAGAGATAGATTTAAGGAAAGGAAAAAAAAAATAATGTGGAGCAGATTATGGTCCTCCTCTGCCTCTGGGGTTTTGAAGCGCACCCTATTGGCGGCCAACACTAAATCCCTTTCAACATCACCGCGATGCGTCACCAGGACTATTGCTTCCTCTGCCTATTCCTTTTGTTTTTCTGGTAGAGGAGGAGCTGCTGCTGCAACACCATTTTGCAGCAAAATCACATCCTTTTGTTTTTCTTCCATGATCGATGCTGATGCTAATGATAATGATTCTTCACCCTCCTCTAATAATAGTAACAGTGATAGTAATAAAAATGTTTTGATAACATGTGCGGAGGCGAAGAGGCTGATGAGACTGGTGAATGTGGAGGCTCTAAAGATGAAGCTTGGCATGGAAACCAAGGAAATTATCCCATACTCAGACCTCCTTGAAGCCTGCCAAAGCATGGGTATTGCCAGATCTTATGATGAAGCCGTTACTTTTGCTCGTGTCCTTGACGATGCTGGTGTCGTCTTTCTCTTCGGTGACAAAGTCTATCTTCATCCTGATAAGGTAGGTAGCCACTAGCCATACCTCTTCTTCTACCCTTCTTCCTTTATTTATTCCTTTATATGTTTTTCATTGCTAATGTTTGCATTCAATCAATTGCCTGCTAGTCTACTTTTCGGGTGGATTGGGGTGGTGGTGGTGGGGCAGACTCCCACTGCGTAGAGAGACACCGCATCTTCTCTTCTTCCCCCACACCACCCCCCCCCCCCCCTTCTTTTCACTGTTTTTATTATTCTGATTGTGGAATTCCCATCATTTATTTCGCTTTCCTTTTTCAAGGGATTTTCAAGTTCCAGCGCTCATCACAATTATATAGTAGAGAAGTTACTATCAATTCTTCTCTCCACCTTCCCATATCGCTTATTTCTATCTATCTATATTTTCTCCACTGTTCGAGCTTATGCTTCTTCTATTGGTTTCTCTCCTTTCATTCAGCACCTTTTCAAAATTTCATCTCTATTACTAGTAATATAATATTAGCTGAGAAAAGGGATGTAAATGCTCTATTAATTTTCTTGCTTTTCATCAAAATGTAATTTTGAGAAGCAGATCTACTTCTTTCTTTGCTTATTGGAATGACAATCGGGGATATTCACAATCCTCTCTGTGTATAGGGTGCAGCAAAGGAAGTCAGAAGAATGATAAACATGTAGATTTTATTTATCCACTAACCGTTTATCAATTTGGCAGCGAGTTTGTCTGCTAATATTCATCATAATTTGCTTTTGCTTGTGTCTTGGTACCTCATATGCAGAAGCACACTAATTTTGACTTCTAAAGATAGCATGTCTTGTGGTCATTGGGCACCAACTTAAATTAGGCTGAAGCAACGAGATCTTTATTTTGTGTTTTCACTTGTTTATCTATACAATACCATTGGTACAGATTTAGAAAGTGCATGAATTTGCATTTAAACAAGACGAGGGATTTAAACTGTTTCTTTTTTTTTTTCCCTAGCCCTTGGATATTAATCTTCCTGACTACAGATTGGTTGTGCCTTGATAATATTCTATGTTGCAGGTGGTATATCTGATTAGAAGAGCAGTGCCGCTTGCTCTAACTCCTGAGGACGACCCTGCAAGAGAGGAGCTAAAGATACTTCAGGGGAAGAAAGAAGAAATTGATGTGCTGGCAAATAAGCAGGTTCGCCGCATCCTTTATAGTGGGTTGTGTTTAGCTTTATTACAGGTTGGGCTGTTTTTCCGGCTAACATTTTGGGAATTTTCATGGGATGTAATGGAACCTATAGCTTTTTTTGGCACAACCGGTAGCATAGTCATAGGTTATGCATACTTCCTGATCACTGCAAGAGATCCAACTTACCAAGACCTGATGAAGAGGCTATTTCTCTCAAGGCAAAGGAAGTTGTTCAAGAAGCTGAATTTTGATGTTGAGAGATATAAGGAGCTACAACTTAAATTGAAATCACCTCCGGATGCCACTGCCTCTATTAAAAAACGTGCAGGGATGGAACTGGAACTGGATGATGCAATACACAAGCAATAACCTCTTGTTTTGTTTTGAAAGGTTAGAATCCAAGTGGGGTTTTCATGAGAATCTATCCCACTAACCAGCTTGGTCCTTCCTGCCTTAACAAATGATTAACATCGTTCTTCTTTTGAGAAAAATATATTTGCTGATTTGTCTAAGTTTTCTCGTTTTTTGATAGTGATAGTTGGCATTCCTGCAGCTTCTTATTCCAAGAGAATGCTATGACAAACAATTACTGTTATTAATAGTGCTGGATAATTGGTGTATTTTTTGTTGGACAGCTTGTAATGCTGAAAGCATTAATGCTCATGCCCTTCTTTGAATTTACTATCTGATTCCACGATGATATAGCCCTGCTGAAATTTGAACTCGACAGTAGTTTATTGATGATTATTTCTTGTAATTACCCATCATGCAAGTATGTAGTTTGCAGCTTGTTTACCTCGCAAATGATTGGCATTTGGCAAGTACCTATTTTATTGCTCTCTTTTCCCTGTCTGTACGGATTAAGTTATGTTTTTCTTCTCTCTTTTTTTCTCTTCTTTGCAAAAGCATATACAGGTCATTCTCCTTGAATATTTTGAAGTCACTTGCAAGGCTACTTAGTAGATCAATCACCAATTCCTCTTTGGACCCATTGAAATGCTCCAAAATATGTCAGTAAAACCTGCAACATATCTACGTATCGAATTGCCATGTAACGAAAATATGAAGGACAACATATCTAAATCCCTTCATCAATTAATGCAGAGAGCTGGATCTGCTCTTCCCTTCATCATAGCTCTCAAGCCAATCCAGTATAGAACAACTCTCTGTAGCCTCTGATGCAGTGGAGCTTCCTTCAGGTATATCTACCTTTTGACGTTACCTTGGGGAAAGTAGATTTGCATTATGGATAGGGCGAACCATAATGAAGATAAGATTCTTACAGCAAGAGAGGCCTTTTCTTCATTATAATCTGAGCAGCAATGAAGATAAGATTCTCTTCTTTCACTCCTATAAATAGTAGTAGATTTCATGTCCTGAGCATGAAAAAATCAGGATCCAAAGTCTATTAAAAAAAATTATGTTGTATTTTTATACTATAAAATACAAATATGGTATTAAATTACCTAGTTTTTTCTAAAAAAATTCAACAAAATCTCAAAAAAAATCTCAAAACTTTTAAATTAATTTTCCTTTGCAAAAAAAAAAAACAAAAAAAATATTTTGTTTTCATACATACAGCCAAATCCTAAATAGTTTTCCAAGCATATTTTCAAAAAAAAAATTGTATTTTTCTCATGTTTTAAAATGCAAAATGGATATCATAACCAGTTTATGATTATCTATTAGGATTTGATCAAAATGTCAAAAACTCTTTACCAAATTTTTTTTAAGATCTAGATGTAGACTTTAATATTTGTGGGGTGTAAAACTATATAACAGAGTACACCCTTAGGTATTAAAGATACAAGGTGTAAAATAAACACGATGCTAAAATTTACTCTATAATGGTTATGATTAAATCCGATGAGGTAGAGATTCTTTCATAAAAAAAGATCTATCTTAGACCTTAGAAAAAAAACCAACGAATAGAAACTCGATCTAGAAAAACAATCAAACAGCAATGCGGCTTACCTTAGGTAGGGTGCACTGGGGGTGATACGTTTTCCCCTTGCAAAACCAATCTCTTACTTAGACTCTCGCAAACCATAGGTTCCTCTAATAACCATAATATTAAGTGACAACTCATGAACCTTAATCATAATCTTATAATTAAACCCAAACTCATTTCCTTTTCCAACAACAATACCTTCTCATGAGGCATCAAAAGGTCGTCAGCAACCCGATGTCGCCCCTACAACAGCGTGCTTGGTATAACAACCTAGAACCAAACTCTATTGAAGGTTTCAGTGACCTATGTGCAAAGCTAGTGGCACGTTTTAGCACTAGCATACCCACCAAGAAAACCTTTACAAAGCTTTTCAGTGTAGCCTGACAAGAGGGCGAGTCAACGCAGGTATATTTAAGAAGATTTAATACGGAGATGCTTAAGGTGAAAGAATTGATTGAGCCAGTAGCCTTGGAAGCCTTAAAAAGAAGAGTAAGGGAACATGTCCTTTGAAGAAAACTTTATGTTTTACCAGATAGAAGCTTGTCTAAAGTAAAGCAATTCATGGAAAATCATATATGGGTTGAAGAGGTCAGTTTACTTCGACATGAACCTCCTTGTATCTACAAGGACAACCAACATCAATAATTTTTCAAGTGAAGTAATTAGGATACCTGAATAGCCTCTCTCATACTTGTCACTCAAATCACCTTAGGATGTATAATCCTTGATAAGAATGTAAGTTTCTTAAATATGAATGACTTATTCAAAATGACTTTTCATTTACTCCAGGTGGTCCCTTATGATGATAACCCCATTAATCTCCAAGGGATAGATGTGATCTTCCCAATGCTATATGCATCAATCTCCATGGGATAGATGTGATCTTCTCAGTACTATATGCACCACTCTTCAAGGGATAGATGTGATCTCCCTAAAGCTATATGCACTATCGCACGTGCCCGGGCGACGTTCGATGGCAATTTTCATCGTTGATTTGATTGATTCTTGGAAGTCGCCACCTAATATTTGGTTCAGGGTCACTAGGAAACCCGAGTGTACTGGTCTTGTCAAAGATTCGAGGGTAAGGGATTGGTTGTAGCTTGGAAAGGTATTAGCACCTCTAGCTCACCCTACTTGAGGTAAGTTGCTTCATGGTTTAATGTTATTTAAAGGTTTTGAAAGTTGTCTTGTCAATGACTTCTTAAAAAGAGAAGAAAAGTTCTCATAAGTAAGGAGATCCTTATCTTATTGGGTAAAGAAAACCTAATTGTTCTAGCATCAATAAAAACAAAACAAACTTTTCTATTTAATATCAAGAGTATGTCTTACGTATAAGATTGTAATCCTGGATATCAAAAGAAAACAAAATATTTTTTTGGTATTTTTTAAAATATAGATCAAATTCTCAAGACTTTAATAAACTAATTATTAAATCCCAAAATACATGCAAAAATATATTTTTAATTTTTCATGTGAAATACGATATGATTTTCTTTGTATTTTTAAGACACTTGGTCATATGCAAATCAAAACATTTAATTCCTTATTTTAATTCTTTTTTTTTTGTCTTTTTAGATTTATCATAAAAAAAAAACATGCATATAAAAAATAATAACAAAGACACCCACTCAAACACTCTTTTTTTCTATATTTAAGCACACACTCATTACATGTTTACAAATCAATCAAAATTTAAAATAACCAAAACACATCAAATAATTTTGAATTTACAAAATGAACCCCAAAAATCCAGGAACAGTGTTAGAAAGCCCTCTGAACTTGCAAAAACAGTAGTGGTGCGTTGCTCCACGAGCCACCGCCATTGGCAGTGCGTGGGTTCACGCGCAATTGCCGATGAAGGCAACAAAACCGGTGGATCAGGAACCTTTTTTTCTTCTCTGTCTTCCTACGCTGGCGGTGAGGGTCATTGTCACCTGCAACAAGGGAAAAAACACACAAACAATAGTTGATTTTAATTTTTTTTTCTTTTTGTCCAGATATGTTCTCAGATTTGTTTCTCTGTTCTAGTTTGTTGTTCTTTCCTTCTTCTTCAAGCGGCAGATCTAGCGGTTGTGCAAGGAGTGCTGGAGGCCGGTCTATGGAGCTGGAGCTGAAGGAAACCAAAAAAAAAAAATGTTGTTGAGAGGAAGGCTTCGGTGTTGATGGAGATAAAAAGAGAGCGAGGACTACTGTTGTGTTTGGTTTGGAGATGAAAAGAGCAGTTATGGGTCTATTGGCAGTCTGGATTTTTCAGTCCTCCCATGTCTACGTTCGTCTGGTCTTTTTTTTTTTTCCTCGTCTGTCCTTGGCTCAAGACCCCTGTGTTATTTGTTGATGGTGTTCATTCATCCTCTGTCTTCTGGTTCCCCAGATGCCGATACTTGCTAAAGATATGGGCCTGGAGTTACTATTGGAGACAAAATTGAGGGCGTGTTGAAGGACTACAACGGTCTCCTTTTCTATTTTATTTTTTTTACTTTTTTTCCTTCCCCCTCTATTTTTTTCAGTTCCTCTCCTGTTTTTCCCCTTTTCTCTCTCATGTTCTCTGTGTTTTCCTTCTTTTTTTTCTTGATCGTGGCCTTTCTCTGGCTTTTATAAGGCTAGAGAATGCCATGTAGTGATAACAGTCGGCTTGGTAACGGAATGCAGAGGGATAGTAGTCGTGAAACTTGCCTCATAACTGAAGCAATTTAATGCTTTTGCTGCTGAAACGTCTCCACTGCCTTTACTGCCGAAACAGTTGCTGAGGAAGAAGGCAATGAATAATTATCTAGGAAACAACTCCGTTTTCCAATTCAATTGGCTGTTTTTAATTTGGTCCTTGGGGTTTCGCAATTTTGTAATCAAGCCCCTGGATAAATTATAATTGGACCCCTGGATAAATTGTAATTGGACCCCTGGATTTTAGCACCATTTACAGCACAGTCCTTGTTCTTTCTGAAATATTTAATTCAGTCCTCAATTGCTCTAAACTTTGGTATCCTTTTCTCACTACTATTATTTTTTTTTTGTTTTCTTCTATATGCATCAATCTCAAGGGATAGATGTGGTCTCCCCGGTGTTATACGCATTACTGTCTAAGGGATAGATGTGATCTCTCAAGTGCTATATGCTCCACTCTCTGAGGGATAAATGTGATCTCCCTAGTGTTATATGCACTAATCTTCAAGGGGTGAATGGATCTCCCCAGTGCTATATGGTATGTGATCTTCAGGAGGAAAGAGAACATTAAGGAAGGCCAACAATAATGAAATGCAGAAATATATAGTATTATGATCTAATGTCCGCCAGGTACACAAATGTCTTTCGTTTTTATCTCAAAGGATGACAAGACGCTTATTGGTCAATTATCACCTCCACCTCTCTTAAGCCTTTAGATGTAAAATCATATATTAAAGGCTTGGGTGGGGCAATTAAGGAGTCAACTTTGTATTAAGCTTTTGTTTGATTATTTAAAACATATGGATTTGGAAAATATGTCAGATCCAAGACATCTGAACTTAGTAGTTAGTCAAATGCAAAGTGGCATGGGTCTGGTATATTTGTCAAACCCAAGGCGCTTGAACTTGGCAGTTAGCCAAGTCCAAGGAACGTGGGTTTGGCACACATGTCAAACCTAAGACGTTTAGACTTGGCTTGGCAGTCAGCCACGTCCAAGGAATGTAAGTATGGCACACATGTTAGACCTAAGACGCTTGGACTTGGTAGTCAACCAAGTCCAAGGAATGTGGGTCTGACACTCATGTCAGACCTGCGACGCTTAAACTTTATAGTTAGTCAGGACTTGGCAGTCAACCAAGTCCAAGGTGACGTGGGTGTGGAAAAAATTTCAAACCCAAGACACCTGGACTTGGTGGTCAGCCAAGTCCAAGGTGACGACCATCCATTGGCATGTCCAGGGAAATGACCAATCCCTCTTGGGTTTAAACCTCATGGAAGAACTCAGCCTTTATAGGTTTAGCTACATTTGACGTCTTAAACTCTAGATCTCTCTACATATTTTTAGGTGTATAAAAGTCCTCCAATGACCCACCATATCCCATCAAACATTAATATAGATATAAGGGATATTTATCCATCATTAAATGTTATTAGAGTAATTACACTGCAAGCCTTTCTTTTCACAAAAGAACAAGATTCATGGGCTATAAATACACACCATGGGACTTTTAAAATAAAGGTTCACAATCTCCAACTTTTTACTGTATTTATATTTTCAGAGCATCTCTCTGTAGAATATTCTTGTATTTTCTCTCTCTAAAAAAATACTTATTTAAACATCGAAGAGTTCCTTACCTCCACCAAAAATGATTTTTTTGCAGGTACTAGCCACGAGCAGCTTTGGCCAACTAAGAACCAAGTATAAGCTATCAACTACCTTAGTTAGGAAAAATAAAGAAGATTATTAAAACTAATTGATTAACTGATTATCTAACCCGACTAGTGGGATTTTTCGTACATTTGATTCTTTGTTCACCACGTACTGCATATCTGTAAAAAAGCGATAGGAACAGTTGCTCAGATGGCAAATTCCATGTTAACTAAGCTGTTCTTTGGGGATTTGTAGCCTTCATAGAAATATGAACCTACGGGGCAGTCCCTAAGCTTTTAGCAAGCTTGGTTCTCTCATCCAAAAGGGTCCTTTTGGATTTACTCCGATGCATAAAGATATAGACTTTAATCAATTACATTTAACTGATCAATTATGACAAACAGACGTAGGAGGGGAGAGGAACGAAGAACATCACTCCATGGGAGTTTTCTAGTTTGTAAATTTGCACTCAAGAAAATGAAAGATCACAATCTATCTTACAAATTTATGTATCTCTAACAGTCTCCATCAGATGTCCTGTAAGTAGCAAGTATTAACTAAAACTGGCAACTAAACTTTATTATTTCAAAGAAACGTCAACAGACAGTATAATATAAAAATTTATAGACGAAATGTGTTTCAATGAAAGAAATGAACTACAAATACAAACATGAAGTGAACAACTAATGATCGTTTGCGATAAGCAACATGAATATATTGTTTTCAATACTGAAATTGATGCAATGTTATGAAAGCTAGAACTGAAGCTTTTTATTTTCTGCTGTAGATGGGCTTTAACCCAGATTCTTCTTAAGAGTTTTCCCCCAGAGAAAAAGTTATATAAAACTTATTATCGTTGGTTGTTGGTTTCCATATAGCAGTGTCTTCCTCCAACTGGTTTGGATAAAAGCAAACGCATAAAGTTACTCGTATGCTGACTAAATCCTCTGAGCAAGCAGCAGGCTTCCTAAAATCATTATTGGAAAGTATATGCTAGGACTTGAGCGACAGGAGACATACTCTGCTACAAGTCTTCAAGGGAGCCATGAAATGTCCAGAATCCCACTACAAAAAAGACGTTCTGTCCATTACCCCGAGTGATGGTGATTATCCTCTTTAAACTGCTCGCTTTCAGAAGCTTCTTCCAACTCCCAGTTAAATTACTAGAACACAGAAAATTCTATTTTTAAACGAATATGTGCGACTACGTAGTTGAAACCAAGCCACAATCATTAGAAAACACATCAATACAAGTCAAAAATTATTTGCACCAGCCAACCATAAATGATGATTGCTCCTTTCTGAATGACAATTACTGAATTGTCTAGCGCAAATATTCATTGCTTTAGATACCGTGAGAAATTAATTGGTAAGCCAGTGATTTCCACCACTTTGATGAATTACTGTGTCTGAAATTGAATGCCTTGCAGACGCAGCCTTCTCCATTTGTTAATAATATGAATTGATGCACATGCTTGTCTAATGACAGCTTGACCGTAAAAAAAAAAAAAGGCAAATAAATTATACACATGGTATCATCATTCCTGGAATACCTTAAAAATAAAAGATGTCAACGTCAACCAAGTTGTGTAATGTAAGAAAACGCATTCATAACATCTACTAGTTATTTTCCCTTTAAAACCTGCAATTCAAATCAGGTTTTAACTAAGAATCAAATGTTCGAACTAATGCATTGGATAGTAAAGGAAACTATAGGTTTCAACTTCCTTCTTTTAACAAGTCTCTCTTGATGGATCATCTACAAGAAAAGCAATCTGTAATCATCTGCCTCTTGAGCCATCTCCTCCATGCTTCTGTCACTCCTTTCCTTGTCTAAATCCAGCTTCTGCTTTAATTCCTTTTCCTTCTCATCAATCTAAATGACACAGACAGAATTATTTGTTACACTCATTTTGGAGCATATAGATCAGGTTCAGGCACAAATAATGAAGGATGTTCTACAACTTACTGCATCATATATCTCATCATTCTTCTCAAAGTCACCACCTTTCCTTGGGATGATGTGAATATGAACATGAGGCACAGTCTGTCCTGCCTGCGGCCCATCCTAAAGCACCAACAAACTTCAAGTGGTTAGTGTTCAAACACCCAGAGCATGCTTTGATCACCTAGTGGCTGTGATAACAAGCAAGAACACTCATCCTATGTTCCAACACCAAAAAAAAGAAGAGATAGCATGAGTTTATGAGGAGCTTTCTTACTTGGATGGCAAATGTGAGTGAGGTTGCACTGTGAAATCTCTCGAGCTGACTGCCAACCTTCTTTGCCGTGAACCACAAATCACTGGTCTCATCAGCAGTTAGATCAACAAAGCGCTTCACTTCACGCCTTGGGCAGACAAGCACATGTACAAAAAGTCAAGCCAACAAAATCGAACACTCAACAAGGTGTATTATGCATAATAAATTGAATCAAATTATACATCATCACGAAATTTGACCAACATTCTAAGGGCATACTACCATTCATGAAATGACCAGCACATGAGATACTTTCAGCTATGTTACGTTGTCTTACAATGTCTTTGTATAAATGCTGAATGCATATGCAAATTGTAAGTGCTTTCAGTCTTCTGGACATACTGGTACTAATGGCATGCACTTCAGTCAGTTCACACATGTACAATAGTCAAACTCTTGCTTATACACTTTGTTCAAGAGGCTGTGTGCATCAAATCCAATTCTTATATGCTCAAAAGGATCAGCATTAGTGCCCAAGCCAGGCCAAGGTAAACAGATATTGAAACATAAATTAAACTAAGCCAGAGAATGAATCTACTGATTGCTCTCTCCTTTTTTTCCCTGGTGATCCTAATGGTCATTTGGACAGGGTCAGTTTGACAGTAAACAGACAATTCATAAAGTTTCTAAACTCCAAAATATATGTGCACGATGTTACTGTGATTTACATGCATAGACTCACAAAGGGTTTTCCTATTGTTCAAGCTTTTTGAGTTGTACTACAGGAGCATAATAGCATATCTGTCCATAATTTCATTGATGCACAACGCAAATAAAAACACGTTGCATTGATTCAGCACTGCTTATTTCTCAAACAGTTCACCCAGGAGAATTTCATGAGAAAAAATTTGATGCTGTGCAGATAAATCCCAACAAATCATTCAAACTTTTGACTGAAAAAGGATATGACCTGCAAATGAAAAGTGACATGAATCAAAATGAGAAGAGAGTTCAGTTATAGCAAGAATACAGAAAAGCAAAATAAATCAAATAGAGCATACACAATTGTGCACATTTGATGGATATCTATTTGCTTATTGGTGAAACCTTTTCCGATGATATTATTAGGTGAATCTGGATCTTTAATTGCTTTCAGTCTTCCTTGTTCAATTGGACTATTAATAACTCATTTTCCAGTGATGCTAATCAGTTCAACTTGTTATTGACCAAAGGAGGAAAAAAATCCACTGTAGTTTGTTAATACAGATATAAAATTACTTTGCACCAACTACAAAGCACAAAATTAAAGGAAAGCAAAACACAAGAGAGCATGATGTCTTTAACAATAATCACGAAAAGATGCTCAGTATCTGTAATGGTAATTTTTCATTTTCCTTGAATTCAGACAACAATTTTAATGTGAATTTAATGAATACTCTTTTTCGTTCCAAGATTAAAACTTTATAAATCACATGAAATGAAAAATAAAAACTGAACTAAAATAAATAAAAATAACAAAAGATTGGGAGCTTCAAGAAATCTCACTTTTTCATTTTCAAAAAAGAATTGAGTTCATACTTGATATAATAACAAAACTCATAAAGTCCCTCCCAGCAGGTTAAGAGTCTTTTTTCCACACATTCTCGGTTCTCAACCAAAAGCAGCTAGAATCACTCTAAATAGTTTGACTTTACATAAAAACAAAGCAACATAATTAATCCCGAAAGAAAATTGTATTGCAATCTTAATCTTAATAAAAATTGAGGCACTAAAAACTATAGAAATGTGATCTATAAAAACTCCTATTATGAAATGCAATCAGCACATCACCAAAAAGACAAAAACAGATGAACACATAAAAGAAACATACTTTTTCAAAACTTTACCAACATCATGGTTTAATCACCCTACTTTCCAAATATTTGATAGCTAAACATAGCAAAATTTCCTATCTGAGAATTTAAATAAGTGCATTGTCCCAAAAGAATAGTAATTGATTCCTTAATCAACACTAAACAAAGCTAAAATTGATTAAAAAGCAACAAATTCAAACATGGACGTAAAAGAGACACAAGAACATGCAAAATCAAACAAGATTTTGCATTTTAAGCTCAGTTAAAAACTACTTTGAGATAGTAAAATCTTGTATAATATATAATTAACAAAAAAATTGCATTCTTGAGGTTGACTCAAAACCAAAATTAAACCACAAATGAAACAATTCATAAGCTTTTCAGTTTAGTTATTAACTAAACTCATTCAGGAATGCAATTTTGGCTTGCTAGGATACAAACATTATACTCCCAACATTTTTAAACTATTAGAAAGGCATGAAATATTGTTACAGCTCGTGTTTGTTTGAAATTATCATTTAAAAAAAAAGATTTTTCTTTAATCATAACCAACTTATCAGCAAGGAGGGGACAAAGGGGCAAATCTCAAAATTACCATCCAACTATAAAGTTAGTCTCAACTTAACTTCTATCCATTTTACGACTTTTCATCCAAATTGTACTTCTTCTTTTTTTGGTAAAAAAAGGACTGCTAAACTCAACATTTTCCATTGAGTGATTATAACAGAAGCCCATATTGAGAAATCAAAATAGTATGATGGTAAAATTGATACAAAAAAAATAAAGTTTGGGTACAAAATTGAGACTACTATATTTGAGGTTCCAAAAAAAAAACAGCCCTAAGTGTACACTATAGAAAGCAAATGAAAATGGAAAAGGGAAAAAGGTGCGAAGTGGAGGGGAGTGGAATAGAGAACAAACCCGGTAGAAGGGGACGGAGGTTGACCATAGCATATGAAAGATGGGTGGCGTAGAACACTTCTTTTGGGTCTATTTTGTAAGGCCCGAACTGATAGCTTTCCGTCGCCGTCGACATCTAGTCAGGGAGTATGAGGATGATTAAAATCATAATTCATAAATAAATAAATGGTAAGAATAAGAGAAGAAGGGTTTTCTTCGTTTTACCTTGGCGGTGTTGATGGTGGTGGAAATAGGTCTGAATCCCTTTGAGGAAGAATAATCCTGGGGACGAAGAAGAGGAAGAAGGCAGCTGTCAATGGTAATGCTATGAGCGAAAGCGAGAGAGGGCAGCAGCACTTGCGCCGCCTTTATCATTATTTTTCTCTATTAATAAATAAATCACTTCTCATTTTTTAGAGAGGCTTTTGATTCCATGGAAAAAGCCAAGTGACCAATCTGGCCTTGGTCGGATTCATAGCATGTTAGTAACATGTTTCGAGTTCGAACTGGGAGGAGACTCGACCTTGTCATGTCCACCGGATGAGGTGCATGTAAGTCCCTCAACTGTTTCCTGATGGTTATTTTAATCCCTTTTCTGTTTTTACCCAACTACATGGAAAAAACCGTTTTATTAGCTAAATCTCATACATAATTATATTTTAAATTTTAGTTTTATAAAAATTAAAATAACCTATTTTTCATTCATATCACCTGCTTTTCATTTATTTTACATACAAAATTTATCTCACAATAGTTTTAATCAAACATATATATTTTAAACTTATTTTTTTAAGACCACAATTAAAAATATTTTTTAAAATCACAACCACAAGAACTATTACATTATCAAATACACACTAAGTACTATGTGGTGGGTTAGTTTTCTAAAAACCTCTCACATATAAAGATCATCACACGAAAGCCTGAACCCAAAATTGGGTTATGATTTCTCCACACTCAATCTTGTATTGGGCCAGAGTACGCTCACGCCCAACTCTAAGTTGGGCCACAGTAACGTCCACGTCCACCTCAAGGTTGGGTCAGGACGAGTCCACGTCCAACTCTAAGTTGGGCCTGGACGCGTCCACGCCCAACTCTAAGTTGGGTCAAGACGAGTTTATGCCCAACTTCAGTTGGGTTGAGGCATATCAGCGTTGAAGTCTTTCCAGTGACCCGGCTGGGCAGCAGACATGCGTGAATCAACTCACGCGTGCACTGTTTTGTAAAGCTAATTTTGAAACAGAGCAAGGGAAGAAGGCTTTACCTAGCGAAGATGAAGATAATGGTCCTAACACCGGCCGAAGAATACTCTTATCTTCCTCTTCCTTTCAATCTCTCCTCCCTCTGTTCTTGTGTTTTTTGTTTTGAGTTCTCTCCTCTGTTTTCTCTTCCGTCATCCCTCTGCTTTTTTTCTTTTTGCTCTCTGTTCTTCCTCCCCCTTTGCGATGTGCATTCTATGGGCTTTTATAGACGTCCCCTCTTGCTCCTTATCCTCTCCTGATAAGGATGAGATTTCAGGAGTTTGTGTTTTGGGCGAATCGGGACACCAACAGTTCTATCATCGCTGGACTGTTGGTGATGGTTTCCTTGACGTTGTTGGCATGTCGTGGCGACGAAGGACACGGAAATTGACTGAGAAGCTTGTAATGGAAGTTGTGGGCACTTCAAGGTCCCTGGTGGTCTGATCGGCATTGTTTCTTTGTCGCATGGAGCTTCCTCTGTTTTCAGAGGGAAAAAGACGAAGAATGGAAATGAAAAAACGACGTCGTTTCTGACTGGGGTGGTCATTTCTCCATTTGGTCCTTGAAGTTTTCAAAAAATTTCATTCAAACCCCTGATCTTTTAATTTCAAATTTTAACCCCTTTAAAATTAGATTAAAAAGCAAATGGGTCAAAACTGGGTTATAACACTTTGATTGGGAGGAGAAGTTGAAAGAACAATCCTCTGAGGAAGGACTGGAAGTACCATTACATCACTGACGGGAGGCTTACTTGTTGGAACCTTACCAACTACATTCTTGCTAGTAGGAGTTGTGGGGGTGGCTGGAACACACCCTGAAGATTTAACAATAGACTCCCTAGGAACACCATCCCTCCCAGTAAGGGCCCGATGAGTGGGTGCATAGCTATGTGGAGCTTGAAAAACAAGAACTTGACTTGACAACTCTCGGATAATGATGTCCCTACTAGGAAATGCTCCACTAGATGAGCCCATTTTTCTTCTCATAGGAATGAGCAGAGGGATGTCCTCTTTGTCAGAATCCTTCTTTTCGGGAAGATGGAGCCCCAATGACACCCTTGTCTTTTTCTTCTATAGGAGCTCCAACCTCCTCCCCTGACTCTTCACTTGAGTCAAACTCAACTGTTCTGGACTCCTCTACTGTACTATTATTGGAAGAATTCTGCAACTCCCCATACTTTGAAGTGGTCAATAGAAGCTTGCCCTTAGAGGGTGACTTGCCCGGTCCTCCCGGAGCTTTTGTGGTAATGGTAAAAAAACGCTCTACATAATAAGGAAAGAGTCAAAAACACAATTTGACAATTCCAAGACAAGAAAAACTATGGGTAGATTCCTACATGAGGGTTTGTTCTTGTATTTTCATAGGGCCATATCCCCAACCTTACAGCGACATTGTAAGTCCATTAACCCATCATAGATGGTTTGCAAAACACTATCCAGTGGCTCTATTTTATTGGTGTCCTTTTAGGGATACCTCTAGAAAGGAGAACACCCCCAAATCTTCCTCCACTCTTGCCTCACATACATCTCTATATATCTCACCTTAACCCATTTAGACTTCCAATTTTTCTTGCATTGGGGCTTATCGGTGAAAAAATTAGCTACGAGGCTATTGGGTTTCAAACCTATAGACTGGAACCATAGCATTTTGCAGTCTCTCCCCTCAAAGGTCGTCATCTTAAAGCAAAGTTTGAAGATTGGTAAAGAGAGTGCTATTTAGAGAGTGAAGGTAAAGAACTCCGCAAAAGCAACCATCCAGGTTCATCCGCTGGGATGAAGCTGGCTAGATGTCACACCATACTTAAATAAAACCTTGCTTACAAACCCATCCAAGGGAAAACAAAACCCGATCTCATAAATCATTATGGGGATCATTATTCTCTTATTGGGGACAGGGGGAGAACTAGAGAAGTGAAGAAAAGAGAAGAAAGATCAATATATAATGCAAACGAAAATCTCCCTCACCGTTAGATAAGTACACACCTGGCGACCATCCATCAAGGAAGTGCCTCCCACGTGTCTCATTACCCCATGACGCCTCAATTACAGATTTTGGCATTTAATGCAATCACAACCATAAAGGTCAACTATGATTACAGATAGTGTAAAAGACTCCTTGACCATGGTTATGACTCAACTAAGGTTAATCAAAAACTTCTTTTAGTCCTTTAAGTCTCCTCATTCTTCTAAAATGAGCAGACTTGGGGGGCTACTGATGGGTCATGGTTTTCTAAAAACCTCTAACATTTAAAGACCATCACATTAAAGCCTGAACCTAAAATTAGGTTATGATTTCTCCATGCCTAATCTTGTATTGGGTCGAAGTACGCTCGCGAGTCGCGCTCACCTCTAAGTTGGGCCACAACGCTTCCACGCCCACCTCTAAGCTGGGTCAGGACGCGTCCACGCCCAACTTTAGTTGGGCTGAGGCATATTCGTGCCCAACTCCTCTTAGATTCAACGTACAGCTGAACCCAATTCCTCTTGGGTTTAGCGTATAGCTAAAAAAATGACCCCACTATAAGCCTCCCCTAAAGATATCCATTCAAGAGGAGGTTAATACAGTCTGAAAGTGAAGGTCATAGAATACACTACGAATGATCTGCAAGGATCTTTAGGAATAATTCCTTCTAGAATATTCCCCGTGATTTTTATAGCCTCATCACTATGTATTCATGTTTTGGTTTCTTGCAAGAACCTTGATATGATTATATAAACCTTAAATCTTTTATAAGTATTTTTACACAGGCAGTAAGAAAAATAATATTACGAGTGCAAGGGTTAATACTTGAATGGCTTAGTTAAGAGTTGATTTTAGTCTTGACAAATGAAGAACGGTTTAAAGATATCCCTCTTGATTTTTTTATTTTTTAAAAACAAAAGGGGAGAGAGAGAGAGTTATGGTAATGGTCATATATCTAGCTATAACAAGTTAAAGTTGAGCCCATCCTAGAAACAAGAGTAATTGTTGATGGTGAAAAGACTGTATTATAAGTATGTAAATCAGATATGGAGATTTCTTTAAGGGGTTGGATTGCCTCTTGAAATTGTTCTACAGTTGTTTCAAGGACCAGTGTAGCAAAAGAAAAGCATGCTTAAGGGAGAGCAATCTCGTCAGCATCATTGTAGTCAAACATATAGGGCAAATCCATCATTGATAGAGTGGAAGTAGTGATCCTGTCAAGTGATGGGCATGGTTGAATATCTTATAAGCGCATGGGGCAAATCCATCATTGACAGACTCATCAAACTTCACTTTCATAAAAGTGAAAGCAAACATGAAATTATATACACGAATATTATCTCTAAATTTTAAATTCTCATGGCCATTCCTTGCATCAAGAAGTTTGTTAAGATACTAAGGTGTATGTTGAACTTGTGGAAATTATTGAGATAGGAAAAGAATTTCTAAATCAACAAGGATTCTTGGATAAAAAAGGATTTATGTTTAGAATTTTTTTTAAATTAGTTTATTAAATACTTGTTTAACAACTATTTAGAATCCTTATTACTTTAGATTATATTAATTTGATCTTATCTTAATCTTATAAACTCTGTCATAACCCAATTTTAGCCCATTGGCTTTTAATTTAATTTTTACAGGGTTTAAAATGTAAAATCAAAAGACCAGAGATTTATTTCGATGAAAAGTGTGATTTGTCAACTTGCGTGAAAATTAAGGACTATAATGTGCTTTTGTCATTCTATCCTTATCTTTGAGATAATCCTTACTTTCAAAATGATCCTTATTTTCAAGATAATCCTTACCTTCAAGATAATGAAAGTTTTCTGATTTCGAATTCGATTCTAATTTGAATTTCAAAAAAAAGAGAATGAGTTTGATTGAGACTTTACTTCTTACAAGCGATAGGACTCTTACACTATAAATACTGATCACAG
>Ga0307517_10004590_pt1 | contig 21155 bp, 29 predicted proteins | sample 23_EM_MG_FD_194515 | JGI IMG/M metagenome (GOLD analysis project Ga0307517, IMG submission 194515) | Populus trichocarpa ectomycorrhiza microbial communities from riparian zone in the Pacific Northwest, United States - 23_EM | ecosystem: Host-associated > Plants > Roots > Unclassified | place...
ACCAAGTCATGTGCTCAAACGAGTCACATGCGTGAAACCCATGACTCATAATATGAGTCATGTGCGAAAATCATTACATCATATGACGTCACAATCGTGAGTCATGAAACAATCAACCAATCATAACCTAACAATGACTCGCAAGTGCATAGTCATGTGAGAACTATGAGTCATATAAAGTCATAGTGTAAAATCCAACATACCTTATGACTCATAAGTATGAGTCATGTGAAATCTGCCTTGCTTAGTCACGATTTGTGACACAACCATCCCAATGCCAGTCCCCGACAACCCAGTGAACTGTAGCATTACCATGGGTTAATAGTGAATATTAGATGCATGAGTCCTCTTATTGTTTATGTAGGTCCCATGTAGATTGGTTGTAGGTACCACTCCTGCAGTCAAGAACCTCGGAATTTCTTATCGTGGGAGCAAGCAGTCTGGTTTAGAAGCTTAGTATAGCTAAGCATATTTGCAGATGGACTGCATAGCTTGTATAGACGAAGCTGCCACAGCGCCAGTTAGTTCCAATGCATATTAACACTATATTGAGTATGTTGGTTGGCCACCAACATGTTACCGACGCAAAGTAGATTTCATTTATGGAGATGTATCAGAGAAATATTACCAGGAGCACTTCCTATTTGTTCAGATAGTTAATATCTACGCAGTGCAACTCCCTCCGCCTGTAAACACGATTTAGGTAGCTAAGTTGGACAACCCTGAGTGGAGCAGGGTGCTCGTGAAATGGTCAGAATAGTTGACGTATATCCTGTGGCTTTACATTGTTCTACTGATCTAAAGCGAGAGACACCCTATTCTGATAACCAACGATCCTGGTGACAACTTATTTAGTAAAGCTTTCTGGCTCAAAGATATTAAATTTAACAGCTTGATTCTACTTTGAATTATCTTCATTATTTTGATCATTACTTCTAGTTTTGAGTCTTGAGTGGGGGTGGAATCTTTGGCCCTATCCTCCTACCAAGTTCTTCCATTACAGCCAGCTTGAATCTCATCTTATGGTATGGTCTCCTATTGACATGTCCAATGTCATCATAAAGTGGAGACCAGAGCCAGGGATCGGATTCCCACTTGAATCTGAAATAGGTGTTGGGTTCTCACGAAGTATGAATACTGGCTGGGCATTCCTTACTAAAGGGCTACTTACTACTGCATCTCTAGACCCACTATCCAAGAGTAAAAGAGGCTCTTGGCTGTGCTTTGCTCCATTGTGGCTGTATCTTATCTTCACATTCACTGGCACATGAATAGACCTAGTAGGTGCCGGTGGGCCTCCAAATCTTAACCACTTTGGGGTCTCTCATCACTACACATTGTTGGTTAGTGAGTGGTGTGTGGTGGTGTTCTTTAGGAATGGCTCCTCACTTTCTCTTGCCTTTTGACACAAGAGTGGCTATAGCTGGTCATAGGTTGTTATCACTTTAGTAAAATTATGGAGTTTCAAATAGCTATGGGGTTTATCACGCTAGCATGATTTCCGGTCCTCAACTCTTCTCAGGTAAACTTGCAGAATAACCACAATTGCTAAACCAAGTCAAGCCTCACAAAATCAAAAGATAATCCTATAATTTGAAACCAGAACTCAGTATGCTTTTCCTTCCTTATGAAATAAAGCAAACTGGCAAGATCGGATAATGGATGAAATACACAGAAATACTAAAAAAAGAACCATAACTATCTCCAAAGTCTCTGCAATAGATAAAGAACTCATACAGACATTTCTAGAGTCTATGCTGGTTTTAGCCTCTATGTTCTTTAAGGGGAGAACTTACAGTCCACATGTTCCAGCATACGCAATCATGCCATCTGAGCTTGAACAGGGAGTTAGCGTGTTATTAAGTCAAGAGGCTGGAGGGAGGAACACACCTAGTCTGACCTATCCATATCGAGTACCAGTATCTGCGGAGCTTCTCAGCGAACTTCTGCGACAATTATTTTAACGACAGGGTCAGGAGGTTCAATGCAGCTGACGTTTGGAACCAGACTTCATTCCAGATGATGAGCCTCATTAATGGGCCACTTACCATCAAGCCTGGCCAAGATACCTACCGTAGTAGCAGCAAATCATTTTCTCTCAAGTGATTTGGTTCACCACGGTGAGAGAATAGGTGCAACTGTTTGTGATGAACGATAGAAGTTGGCACGATATCTTGATAAATGTTTGTTTGCCGGGATTCTGGTGGTGGGAGCCACTGTGGAACTTTGGCAGTTGGTTAGAGATTGGGAGAACCCAAACCAGGTCCCTTCTTCCACTGCTTCTTGGTGGAGGTATGCCTATTGGCACTGTAACTCTTGTTACAGTAAGATAAATGATCCTAGTTAACACTTACAACGATAGGGTTGAGACAAGTGACATCTTGCAACTGGTGACCTGCATTTTACACCAGGTTGAGATTGTTAAACTAGTCTTAGTGTAATAGGGAAACTGTATAGAAAGACGTATCCTAAGATTGCAACTGCACTGAAGACTCAAAGGTGAACCAAGGGTCAAAATAAAGATAGAGAAAATTTAAAGTAGAATGAAGGCATTAAACATAATATGGTTAAGGCTCAAAGCTTCACTCAATTAGTTCGCTCGAGGATCGTTTGTTATCAGAATAGGGTGGCTCTGGCTTTAATTAAGTAGAATATTGTAAAGCTAGAGGACATAGGTCAACCAGGCTGACCTTTTGCAAGCAGCCACCATAGCTTAAGGCTGTCCAACTGTACTGCCTAGAGTGGGATGACACTTGGAGGCTGTCGGACTCCGCAGATATTAACTATCTCCCCAAATACCAATTGCTCACCGTCATGCCTCGTGAGCCATATTTGTATGAGCAAAAGGTCTTTCCGCTTGAGGGCATGTCAGTGGGAGACTCATATGCCCACATTAGAGCTAATATCCATCGAGACTCACTGGCCCAGGGCAGATATCGGCTATACAAGCTACGCAGTCCATCAGCATATCTACTTGCCTATAGTAACAGTCAAACCTCGACTGCATGCTTACAGGATACGAAATCTCCGTTTACTTAACGGCATAGGGGCTACCAACAGCCAACCATGCGGGGCCCTCTTAAATCATGACAAGACTCACACCTCTAGAGTGCACTAATAACACCTCATAATGCTACAGTTCACAGGGTAGCCTGGGACTGGTGTTGGGGTAGTTGTCATGGAAGCCCTGCAGCTTGCCAAGTCAGTCCCAAGCCCTCTACAGCTAACAATACTACTACATGTAGGTCAAAGTATGCCCGTAGGTGGTTCTTAGGTGTAATCCAGGTGGCACCGCAGGAGGCCATCACCCTCACATGGCTTATATATCCTGCGAACAGCTTCTGGTCAGTTGGATGGCCAGAACCCATAGGTGTTGTGGAACCATTCCTATTAATCTCAGTTCACTAGGAAGCACACAACTACACAGCAGTACCATGCTGTGGGGCCGTACCAACGCTGGGGTCACAGGGGGGTGTTAGAAATATCCGCTGAAACTTACAGGAGGTTCAGACCACTCCTGCTCCGTCAGTAGCCCGTTTTGTCCCATACAAAGTGGCCCTATCAATCTCTCAGAGCCTCACTATACTGGGATAACTTTCGCCTAAGTTCGGAGCCAAGTTTGTCGGTTAAGGTAGAGTAACTGGAGTACCTCAGTAGGGTAACTGGGTCACCATGGTAGGGTAATCATGTTTCCAAGGTAGGGTAACTTCACCATGTCATGCCTTTATTGCCTTCAGAAGTTTGCGCGACCACATATAATATTGCCCATGAGACCCGTGCAATATTTACTATGTTTCCTTAACTTTACGCGAACATGATCTCTGAACTTGAAGGTTACCCTGTCTAACCCTATGTCACCAAGTCACTTTGTAGACACTTGTACCAACTCATGGCTACCAGTGGTATACTAAGTATACTGGTCTATCCTCAATAGCGTTCCCTCCATATGGGCTTGGGTCTAGTCGACTGTAGCTACCTATCTGTAGGGTCATTACACCAGCACGAGACGTTGGCATCTTGCCCAGACTGGGCACAGACTATAATCTTCAAGAATATTCGTGAGACTATCAAAGCCAAGATGGCGAAGAAGCACAGGATAGGGGAAGATCACAAGGAAGGGTTTAGTGATGACTGGGCTGCAGTCACTGCCAAGGTACTGAATCAGCCATCGAGTCAGCCCCACATGGGACTCTACGGATTCAGAGTCAGCTGTCGAATCGGCCACCCTATGTGGTACTCCACCGATTCACAGTCAAACTTCCAGCAACCTGCATATTGGAACACGGGCAGGCGCCGCTGATAAATCCAATGATTCCCAGGAAACTCTCGCGTCTTCCAATTTCAGCCAGGCCTCGGCCACCTGGATCCTCAGTTTTCTCAATTCCGATTTGCAGACACCGGACGGCTCACCGCTTGTGGCCGAGAGGCTAACTTTGAAGAATACTGTGACTCCTACTACATTGCGACACGTCGCACTCACCCTTGATGATTTTGAGCTACTAGAGGAGGCAGCTGCAGTTAGCCAGCTGTGGGATAGAGAGCAGGAGCAAGGTGGGAGCAGTGATGCATGTAGTTAGGAGATTGTGAATAAGTGGCATAGCTGTAATAAATGATATTGGGATGTGGTTGCTCTCACATATGGGAACGGGTCTATGGATAAGCTTATTAGTATTGATATAAGGAAGTCAAGCCAAGTCATGGAATTGAGAGTAGAATTAATGAAAGCCATGTATCACAGGGGCCTCTTGGCTATCTGAATATGGTAAAACTCATGAGGAGAGCCTTCAGAATAAGAGAGGTCTGTTGGCGTAGGATCAGGATTGTATTAAACTTAGTTCACAATGCATCTGACAACACAAGATGACGTCTGATAGAGTCACAATTGGATCAGGACGCGGCATGTATAGGAGGTAAGATCAGGAAGAAGTGACGAGACATCGGGAACGGAGAGATCAGGATCGTTAGATTCGGACAAGGGAGTTGAAAGCAGAAAACATCCATATGAGTGGTGGGAAGATGCTCGAAGCCCCGGCATTCAGTGAGAAGGAACCGGCGTCAGAGCAGGAGAGTCTTACATGTAAAGGTGTCAGGGCAGGAGAGTCCTGGATCAGGAGGTGTCAGGGTGGGAGAGTCCCAGATCAGTCGACATAAGAAGGTAAAGGCGGTGCACCAGACACAATCAGAACGCACAGGACGTAGGGGTTAGTGTCCAGATGGTGTTAGGACAGGCGGCGTTGAGTAACGCAAAATCAGTACCCAAAATCAGGACTCAACCTCGGATTGACGTTGCGCCCTGATTCCCAATTACCATTCCAGCGTCAGGTTTGTCAGATGCACAGGACGCACATACGGCAGGATATTATTATTGCTGATGTACTTATACAGGATGAATATATAGTGGGTCCCTAGCCGATAGAAATACTTCAAGTGTTTTTATATAAGCAGTGTTGCGAATTGTTTGTTTAAAAATGTCCATTTTTGGTGTAAAGCGGGAATCGGACGAAAGCTTTTGTCCCTATACTAGATATTGCTATATTATTTGGTGATTTTAGAATTATTCGCAGAGGGTGTATGGATCCGCCATGGATAAGATGTATTTGATAGACCTGGTCGTCACCCTCTGTCACTCGCCCCCCCCCCCCACCTTCTAAACTGTCCCCCACCGTCCCCCACCGTCCTATCTAGTTACCTGCCGCCCCCTAGTTGAAGTTGTCTCGGATCGTCAGGCTTGTCGCCCTTGCCCATCACGGCAGTCCTGGGAGCTCCTGGACGAGGACAGACTACCTTTTGCCGTCCCGTTTGGTCCGGGGGTCTTGGCAGTCCCCCCGCCGGGCCCTACGGCCCCGGACCGCTGAGAACCCTGAAGGGGAGAGACCGAGCGCATAGGGTCGTAGTTGTACATTTTTGTGGCAATAATCATATAACTGGGGCAGGTGGTGTGCATTTGTGAGGGTTCTGGTAGGCGATTGGGAGTGATGAACTACACTACATCGGATCATGGAAGAGGTGATCATAGAAGGGGTCCAAGGTTGAGAAAACTTTTATGACGACGAAGCAATTGCGCAAAGCTGTGACGCTCGTTTCTAGGACTTGCGGAACCCAATGGGCGAGATGATATTATACAAATAGATTGGTAATAGTGGAACAACGCTTCAGAGGGATTCATTGTCCCCCGTGATAAAGAGATTCCCGACCATAGCGATAAATCGAAAGAGTAAAGGCGAAAAGGAAGACAAAAAAGGAAACCCTCGTTAATAGTAGGTTAGCGTTAAGTTGGTTAGGAACTGATAACTAGCCCGCCGCTTACAGAAAGCCCGCAGGGCAAGACGCATTAGGGAATAAGAGCGAATGAGAGAAGGTAGTATAATATCTCTTCTTTGTGAAAAAATCTCGTTCTATACCCTTCACCCCAACCAACGCTCCAGATCGGAATTAACCACTCGAATAAGAACTAACCACCCGACAAACTCCAGTCAGAGTAGCGCCGCGCTCTCCCCACTCGTAAGATACTTAACCCCCTTCTCCACGAGCCTTCCAGCTCCACGGAACAAATCTAGAACACGCGCATTAGCTCCACCTTAACAGCGTTACGATAATCAGATCAGAAGGCACCACCCTATCTCCTTTCTCCTGCATGATTCGCCAGAACAACCCTCCATACCTTTTCCTCCCAGCCAGCCTTCAAGCCTCCAACCTCCTTCACGACAACCGCCACACCATCAAAGCACCTTGTGACAAACTCTAGCACCTCCACGGTTCCTCTCCCCTCCCAACGCGGTTCGAGTGACTGGTTGTGATGGCGGGTGGGCTTGTTGGAAAATTTACGTCGGGCAGTGTCAATTTGGCGTGTGCGCAAAAAAAAAAGCCAAACCCGTAGCATACCATAGCTACGGTACCGGCATCCACCACCTCATCACTCACCAATGAAAACACTCCGCCAGATCTTGCTCTTTGCTTCCTCCATCCCCCTCCCTGCCTGATAGGCCTTCTCCAACCTGAGTATTCCATATCCCCGTTTCTGCTATCCTGTTGGAAATGGTTAACCCCGTGATACCCTAACTCTACCGTACGAGGAAGAGTTTTAAGGATAGGAAATAAGGTTAATGCGTGAATTGAATCGCAAATTTTGCCCGTTCACAAAGCCCAACTATAATCTCTTATCCCTCAAGACTTGGTAACTCAGAGACATTAGATATTCGGATTCTAAGAGAACTTTAGAACTCCAAAATTATTCCGAGAATGTTCCCCTGGGCTCAATAGATTCTCTTTAGTCTGTATAGCCCTGAGAAGTCCATCTTCAATAATTGGGATCTCAACCATAGTTTCCCACTCTATTCTTTTTTGCTATTCATATCTAGCTAGAAATTATGATGATAAAAGTCTATTCTAGGCGGTTTGGGATCTGTCATATGATTCTTTACACAATTAGCTTCGTTGTGACCCTTAGTTGGAAGAGCGATTCACATCATACGCCCCTGGGACCAGCGTTTTACATTGATTAAGAAAAACGCCCATAAGCTGCTCCAAAGGCTTGGAATGTTCTCCGAGCTTGAAATTCAGCTTCTCCCCGAGTCCCTTATGAATATCTGTAATGCATCAGCGCTAATTCCATTCATAGCCCCAAGCAATGTCTACTAGATACTCAGGATGAGTAATGATAGCGGTAGTACAAAGGCCACGACACCACCCCTCTATAATGATAATAGAGTACACACTGCAGAACATCTGCATATTTTTCTGTCAAGTACCTCATTTCCTCTTCGTTTTCCGGATCAAAACTAAGCTTGCCAGTACCATAATCGAGGGATGCTGCGAGCAATTTTGGCCGTCTATCACCACTTTCAGCCGGGAAAGATTAGTATATATTGCGTGCTCAGTGGTGAGGATAGTTGTGCTAGGGACGGGAGTGGTAGTGAGGATGGTGGTGGTGATGAAGATGGAATGCGCAGGAAGGGGATAGTGTGGTGGATTGTAGGGGTGTGCAGGACGGTAACTTGGTGGCATGGAGGATGGTAGCGGTGCGTAGGATGGTAGTGGAGATGTCGACGGTGGTAGGGGAGGTGGTGATACAAATGTCTTGGAGGGAGACAGCAAGCGGCTGCAGCATGAATTCCATTGGCCTGTAGGAAACGGCCTTCAAATTCAGTCCGAACAAGCCATATGACATCCTAATAGGTTCGTTGTGTGTCCTTCTCACCGTCTGTAACCTGTGTATCATGAACGCCAAAATCTTGAAGAGAAGTTCGGGGACCGAGTGTGGTTCCTAGTGGGGAAATTCACCCCCGGGAGGCAAATGAGACGTAAACCACTGGCGGAGATCGCTTGCATGATAATGCAGGGTGTTCGGCATAAGGAGGCGCGCCCTGATGGCTGGTTATTGGGAACGAGAGGGTGGAGAGGCGATGGGAATGAATAGGGGTAGGGACCCTTGTGGTGGTTCCTGGTGCACCGCACTTCACCTGATGAAGGTTTCCCGACAAAAGGAGATTTGTTAGGCTCAATGGAGAATCCCTACAATCAGTAATCAGCACGCTCACTATGAACCGAGAAGGGGTGAGGGGACTCGAGACAGGAAACAGGGTACAAGTACCGTAAGTTACCTCCAAACGTGCTGTAGATACATGGCAAATTTAGACGCCAGCGTAAATCTACCAACCTACCCACCCGCCATGACAACCAAATACTGCAACCGGAGCCTCTCACCCACTCAATAGCCTATCAATCTACCGGTACCAATCGAACCTCTCATCGACTCTGAGGCATTTATTTAGGTCCACCCCACCAGCACCGGTAGCCGGTTCGCTGCCGGGTGATGGCGGCAGCGATCGTGCGCTTGGACAGGCGCGGTTGAGCTTCCCGGCGAGGACGTTTTTTTTCTTGACATCTACGATATTGTTAGTCTTGGGCCTTTTAGTGAAGTGCGATGGCATCGGGCTTGCTTGTTTTGTGGGTCGTTTGCTCGTCCCGAATTGACGTTGACAGTTCGATGATACAAGTAGCCTCCAATTAAATTGCTAGGGGCGTTGCAGAGCCTCATGTTGGCTTCAACTTCCGTGCGCAAAAGCTTAACTTAACCTCCAATTTTGCGGTGCCTGAATCCGAAGCGCCAATGACTGACCTCATCACCGAGATGCCCCGTCAAACCTTTTCTCAAGTTTTCGCTACACGGAAGCAAAACCTCCTTGTAGAATTGCTCCCCCCATTCCTTCCCCCTTAGCCCCCCCTCACTAACTCCCACCGCGCAAGCCTAAACACACCTCCCCCCCAGGTCTATACTCCTCGCTATCTTTAACATCGCAGTGTACCTGGCACTACCTGCTCTTCCCCCGTTGAGGACCCTACGCATCTGCCGTGCTCCCGTTCACGATTGAGTTCCCTGAATGGTACCCTGACGGCTCGCCCCAGATCGAGTTCTCCCCCGATATCTCGCACCCAATGCTCAATGATGGGTTGTTCCGGTGGCGGAACTGGTGGGCGCATAGGGAGGGGTAGGGTACCGTGGAGGTACGCCTATGGACCTCTAGCTTGTATTTCTGAGAAGTTACTTCAATGCATCTGCTCACTAATCACACCCGCTGTCAATGGCAATGACTGTATCCCCACCCTCTCTTTTCGTGTGATCGGAGGCTTCCGGAATGTCACTGTTGTATTCAATACCGATACTCCGGGCGCAAAGGCCCAGATCAGAAGCCGCATCCTCCAAGGTCTAACAAGCTGTGATGTCTCTGGGATAATGGGCGACAAGGATGACTGGGCTTGCAGCGTGGTTAGAACCTATCTGGTGAGTACGCTATCTGAAAATTTGGCACCCCCGGGCGAGGTTTATAGAGCTCAGGGGGAGTGGGTCATTATTGAGAATGAAGACAGGAGATGGAACAGTGGTATGATATGGACAGTAGGTAGAGAGTTAAAGATTGGGAGGGTAAGGATGTTGAGAGGTGGTTTGGCGAAGTGGGGTTCGGCGGGGTGTGTTTGGGGATCATAATCCTAGGGAGTTTGAGTCTGTGTTAGAGCTATTGGCAAAGAGGCTGTGTAGTGATTGATCGGTAGGTTAGATCACTAGTAGGGAAGCCTGTACATAAGAAATTTAATGATGTATAGTGTATCCGTGTGGCTTTTTTTGGGAGGCCCAGCATATCTATTTTATATATCTTTAGAGCATGCATCTAAATTAGTGGTTTTAATATGTCAAGATGTTATGCGAGGCAGTGTTAGGTGTTTGGAGTCTCCGTTCTCAGGGTGTATATGTAAAATTAACTTCGCACTTCTATCACAAACTAACCACTGATTGCAGAGCATGGCATAGTTCTATTGGGTAACTATATGACTTCGTGGATTCATGTTTTTGAATGACGGGGACCTAATCTCAATATTCTATACTCGACCCCAAAATATACAGCGCTATAGGTCCCCCGACAGTCATAAGGCCACTGCCTTAAAAAACGTCACAAAACTCATTATCACACATCACGCACATTCGCATATCTCATACACTTACACCCAACTTGCCATCTGCTGGATGCCGAGATTTCGTCCCCAGGACTCTTAAAAGTGTATATCCCTCATAAAATAGCCAACCTTTATCGCGAAAAATAAAAAAGGCCCCCCCACTAATTCATGATTGGTTAGGCTCGGGCCACAGCTAAGCTACCCAGCCAGCCTCTGTTCACATTGGTAGAAACCTTCACCCCACCAATGCTCCCTCCACCCACAAAACCATACTTCCTGACCTTCATATCTCTCCTAATCTTCTGCGCCTCGTCCGTGCCGTCCTCCACCCCACTCTTACCGTCTTCATCAGATTTTTCCAGACCAAGCCTAGCAAGGCGCGCTTCATCGGGGGGTGGCACGAATAGAGAAGAGCGCGATTCCTCATCACGCCGGTAGGTGAGCACTTCGTCTCCGCCGTCACTTGCAAGTACAATTTCCTCCGCGCACTGTCGACCGAACCATCAATAGCAGATGATACAGTAGGCTGCGAAAACCGCTGCTCCATCCTGGCCCTATACGCCGATTCCCAGGAGATATCGTGTAAATCGACCTTCCGCTCTGCCCTCCGCGGACTGGCACGGATAGCCTTGATTTTAGAAAGAACGCGGTCTCGGTTGCAATACATGAGCGCCACCTTCTAGCTGCAGATTCTGTACACGTGTTCCTCAAGGGTGACTGACGGCTCACTGAATTCTCGGAGGAGGCAGAGAGTTTGGGTTGCAGTGCGGGGGAGGAGTGCCAGCGTCATTCTTTGTTGTAGCCGGGCACTCCTACGTTTCTGAAAATAGAGAGGGTGGTTCTGGGGGGTGACTGTTCCACTGGTATTATGTGGGTGTTACTGTTAGCAGACGGGTTTCATATACCCCGAGGTAGGCTTGGATTGACCTGATTTGTTGCTCGACGGTGAAACAGTTGCCAATTGGATCTCAAGCGGTAATGTGGGGGGCGGCAAGAGGTGTGGGGTTTCATGGATCGACCTTGATGAAGAGGCTTCATTTTCACCCAGGACGAAGCTGGGGTATTCGGTTTCCCCGATCACCTCGAGCACGAATCTCCTGCAAGGTGTGGCCAGGCGACGACATTCCAGGCTTCACCCCTGTTCTTAGCGTTAATACAATCTCTTCCACCGTTATAACCATTTTCTCGCTGCCACTGTCTTTGTTATTAGGCATTGGGCCGGCAGTGCTCAACGGAAAACACCACCCCGAAGACCCTATCTCGTTCCTAGCCCTCGTTCCTAGCCCAGAACACAGGTCCAATACCGGGGATGTGAATCTTCATCTGTCGCATGAACACCCCCGGGATTAAATCTATAACCCTATCATCTACTTGAGAAGTCAGCAAGAATAAATGAACACTTCTATCGGCACGAGAATATCTTGTCAGGTTTGAGGGCTTTACCCTCAATTTTCTAGTAGCGGCCGTTACTGGTTCCTTAGGGTTGCGGGATGACAGCGGGATGCTCGTCTGCGGGTGAGAGAGACATAATACTATCCCCGAGCAGTACTGTTTTGCTACGCTTCCTAAGGAATTGAGATTGCCCACGTTATTCAGCATAGCGCATAGAAAGGTCCTTACCTCGACTCGATCCCTCGAGCTCTCCATCGACTCCACGATTCGTTTTGCCCCGACTTCATACTCGAGAAGGATGTACGGGGAGGTATACGAACTACCTTTATCAGAAATTGCAGCGAAGCAGATAGAAATTGGACTCACAATAGATCCATCAAGACACCAGTGTCCGGAACGACACTCTATCACTGCCCAGCGTATCCAGCACCACTGCTAACTTTCCCCTCAATCTCAACCGACATCCAATACCCACTCTGCTCCCCAGATGGGCCGCTGTGTATGGGAATAATATCCCGTTCAGCGGTAATCACCAGGTCAAGGATCAACATCGGTGGCTTCCACTGTCCGCACCTTTGAGGCTTTGTGGTATTTTTCCCACTTATATTGCTATCAATTCTCCCCAAAACATTGGCACTACGGACACGGACAGGGGGTAGGATACTCCTCCTTTCGCGTGAAACGTGTTCTCATCCATCCTAGTCATCCAGTCCCCACATATCACCTGCTGCGAAATTCTCTAGGAAGCTCCCACCGACTTGCTTTCCCGCACTTGTAGCATCTAGTTCCGTCGGGGAAACCTCCAGCGGTGCAGCGTATGTGAGAACAGGTTTTGTGGAAGATATGCGATCACTCCTCTCCCGGTTTCTGGAGTTGGCGCGCTTGACCGCTGTCTGGCCGGGATGGCAGTCATTCCCTTGGAATAAATACATGACTATCTGTTTCCACTCTCTGGGTGGGGACTTTGTCGGAGCAGTCTCTTCGAGAACCCAACTCACAGTTCCCAATCTTCTCTGCTCAAGCCTCCGTCTGGCCATCTTGTCATATTTCCCACTAGTGCTTGCTGCCCATCGCAAGAATATATTATTCCTATTCTTATCCTCCGGAGATTGATCGTCGAAGTAAGGTAGTAAACAAGCATTCCCCCCAATACGACTAGAGGAATCGTGCAGCATGTGCCCTTCTGAATTATTGAGCTCCACCGGGGCAGAACTCCCGCGAAGGCGGGAATCAGCTTCGCCACCATGGTTGGAGACACCCGCCCTTTGCCTTGCAGCAGGCAGTGGTAGCCAGGACATCCTCGCTCATTAGTGCTGGATTCTGCACCCTTTCCTCCGAGGGGGTACCGGGAATCATTGAAATATCCGTCCCCATTAGGTTTATCTTTATCACTATTCTTGCCCAATACACCAGAAGAACTACGAGGCCTAAGGCTCGGTAGGATGTGCATTCCAAGAAATCCCCTCTTGGATTCTCAATCATTTTCCTTCCATTCTTGTCTGCCTCTACCTCTTGTACAGGACCGGCATTCAGGGCGATTTTCTAATCTTCTTGATCTGTAGGGGCCGGGGTGTAATGTTGTGATCATTTACAGTGCCGGTCTCCCCCTTCGCCATCTGGCCTCCCTTCCAATTATTTACACCCTTGGACGTCCGTCGTTTGGACCCGATAACCCCAACAGGTCGATGGCCTACTGGAAATGATCATGACATTATACCCGGGCCTCTACATATCAGGAAGGTTAAAAAATTGCACTCAATGGTTTTCTGTAAAATGGGTAAAGGTGGACAAGGGAATGAAAAGGACAGAGAATTCAAGTGGCGGTGGTCTTGGAATGAACTTACCACTGAGCCCTAGGGCACGTACTGTAGTTCTTCTGCGGATGTATTGGGCTAGGATAGATATAAAGGTCAACCTGATTGGGATGGGGATTCAAATGTTGCTCGGAACCCCCAGTAGAAAAGGGGCGGGATCGATCACGCCTGGAGCGAGGATGGTCTGGCTACAATCGCCTGCTACAAAACAAACGGTAAGTGTCTGCAACCACGGCAATGAAGCTGATCCCCATCTCTGGTCCCAATGGAGCTCGATAATTCAGAAGGGCCCGAGTCCCACGATTCCTCCAGTCACAACGGAGCGGACGCTTGTTTACTACCTTACTCCGACAACCAATATTCGAGGGATAAGCACTTCCGGCCCAAGGCCTAATAGCAAAGACAGCCGTAGCGAGCATATGCATATCACGGTGGAAGAGATTGAATCAACGCTAAGAACGGGTGTGTATCTTGGTGAAGCCTGGAACATCGTCATCCGTATATACCGTGCAGGAGATTCGCAAATTGGCGAGATGCTCGGTGGAACAGAATACCCCCGCCTCGTCTCGTGTGACAAACGAAGCCTCCTTATCAAATTCGATCCAGAAAACCCTACGCCCCATCAACGCTAGATATCCAAGTGGCAACGGGTCCACCGTCGAGCAACAAATCAACTCAACCCAAGCCACCTTGGGGTATATGAAACTCCCCTGGTAACAATAACACTCACGTACCAGCACAGCAGCCACCTCCTCAGCACCACGCTCTCTATTTCCAGAACCACGGGAGTGCGCCGCTACAACAAACATCTACGCTGGAACTCTTCCCCCACACGGCAAACCAAACTCTTTGCCTCCCCTGATGGCTCAGCGGAGCCGGCAGCTACTCATAGGGAATACGTGTACGGAATTCGCAGTCAGAAGGTGGCGAGCATGTACTCTAACCCGTATCACGCTCTTGGTGAAATTAAGTCTATTCGTACTAGTGCGCCGAAGCTAGAGGCGATGGTCGATTTATATAATATCTCCCGGGAATTATTGTACAGGGCCAGGATGGAGAAATGGTTTTCGCAGTCTACTGTAGCATCTGTTAGTTACAGCTCGGTTGACAGTGCGCGGAGGAAATTGAACTTGCAAGTCACACCGCAGACAACGCCCTCACATACTGGCTGGACGAAGAATTGCGTTCTTCTCAACTTGTCTCACCCTCCAATGAAGTGCCCCTTGCCGACTTGGTTTGGAAGGATCGGATGCGGACAATGAGAATGAGGTGGGGGAGGCCGTGGACGAGGACCCGAAGACTTGGAGATATATGAGGGTTAGGAAGTCTGGTTCTGGGGGTGGGGGGAGTGTGGCGGGGTGAAGTTTTCGCCGGATGTAAACAGAAATGATGGGGCCAGGGGTTGAGGGGTGGGTAGCAGTGCTGGGGGCAGGAGTCTGGTCAGGCTTAGAGATGTTAGATAGACTGATTTCGGGCCCTGGAGGGTTCAGAGTTTTTGGTGTTGTTTTGATTCTAACTCCGGTTGTTGCTGTTGAGTGGGGCAGCGCAATCCTGCCAGACACTAGATAGAATTACTGGGTTCCATGGCTTAGCTGTTGTATACCAAGTAATGCCCCACACCCGACCGATGGTGAATTAGTGGGGTCTCTTTTTTGATTTTCGATGGTAAATGTTGGGTTTATTTATGAGAGGGATGGTGACATCTCTGGGTGTGGTATGAAGTTAGCTAAGCGAATTAGTAGGAATGATCATTGACTGGATCCTTGTCAACAAGACCTCCCCCGTCTCTTTCAAGTCATAGGATAACTCTCCAGGACGGAACAAGAAGAAAAAACAACCTTATATTATCATACCAACTACCCCACCCGCAAATCTCCTCTCTTTCTCCAAAAATACACTCAATCTAACATACAGACAAGTCACCAACACCACCGGACAATGCCCCCGGTTTCCAAACACCAATCAAGCGAATAATCAGATACAAGCATCCAACTCCCATCAGGTAACTCTCTAAAATCTACGCACTGTGAGTGCCTCCTCGCCACCTCGCTCCATATCCATTCCTACCACCACCGAGCCCTCTCCTATTGCATCTTCCGCTCCTTCCGCACCTTGGGGTGTTTAGATTACCCGCTGGGGGAACAGTCCTATAGTTGTCAGCGGAGGACTAAACCCTCTCCAAGATCACTGTGGGGTCACCATGGACGGCCAGACCTGCGATCCTGCCACCGCCACCACCCCCTGGCGAGGATGGGTATCCGTTCGGAAGACTGTTGTTGCGAGGTCCAGATAGCGGGCTGTGATTATAACTGTTCAATCCATTATACGCCTACCTTCTAGTCTTTCAATTCTGGCATATATCGATCGGCCGCTGCCTCAAGCTCTCTCATAGCATCCCCTCAAGTTGCTGAGCCTCCAACGGCACCTTCTCGAAGCTTCTTCTCTAAATACTCTTTAGCCAATCCTGGATTTCCTTGAACTTGGCCTGGCTCTCTACTAGGCCGAAAAAGGTTTGTGTCGGAATAAAGATCTCTGTGGGTTTCTCAGAATCCGCTTGAACTAATGGAACTTGGTAAGCCGATATACCCTTTGACAAAGTTAATTGCCTTTTGCAAGAACTCCTACCCTTTATCTCGGTAGTGAGAGTGCTTCAACAATTTGGGTTCCTTTGCCCCGAATTTCAATTTTAGCCCCAGGCGAAGACACAGTTATCATCAATCGCCACTGTAGAGATTAATGTAGTCCTGCTAAGAACAAGCGGTTTAAGATTGAGCACACAAGCAGCGGAATATGACGGTGTGTAACGGGGTAGACTACTCGGCTCTTATCACAATATCTTTGCCAAAAACCGGATAGTTAAATTAGCTCTGGTGATCAGCTCGAACAAATGACATAGGTTGAAAGAGAATATTCCCGTGGTTTTACTAATAGAATCTCTTAACCTCCGGGCCATAATGTGAGGTATGGCTTATGCAGCCGCTTGAAGTTGCTTGTGGGTTAGAAATCGTGACGCTCGTCTGCGGGAGAGAGACACAAAATATCTTCTAGCAGCCCTTGTCTTGCCACTATTCCTGAGGCATTGAGAGTGTGCATGTTATTCGGCATGGAGAGGTCCTTACCGAAACTCTACCCTCATGCTTTCCATCGGCTCCAGAATTCGTTTCACCCCCGACTTCATACTTGAACTGGATGTACTGGGGGTATACGGACTACCTTTGTCAGAGATTGCCAAGCAGATAGGCATGGGATTGACGCTAGTTCCATCAAGAGACCAACATCTGGGCCAACACTCTGTCACTGACCGGCGTATCCAGCACGACTGCTAACTTTCCCCTGAATCTCAACCGACATCCAAAACCCATTCTACTCCCCAGATTCACTACTATGTATAGAAAGAGTATCCCGTTCGCTGCTAATCGCCCCGTCAAGGATCAACATCCCTGGCTTCCACTGTCTGCATTTCTGGTGCCTGGTTCTATTCTTCTCACTGATATTGCTCTCAATTATCCCCAGAAAGTTGGCACTGCCGACACGGCCGGGAGGTGGGATGCTTTTCCCGTCGCTGGAAACGTGTCTTTATCCATCTTGGCCATCTAGTTGCTACATATCGCCTGCCACGGAATTCTCTGGGAAACTCCCGCAGGCTTGCTTTCCCGCATCACCTGTAGCATCTGGTTCGGTGGGAGAAATTTCCGGCGGTGTAGCGTTTGTGAGAACGGATTTTCTGGAAGATATGCTATCGCTCTCTCCCTTTTTCTGGAGTTGGCGCGCGCTCGACCACTAGCCTGGATTGCAGTTATTCCCACGGGTTAAATACATGGCTATCTGTCACCACTCTCTTGGTGGGGCTTTGTTGGGGCAGTCTCTTCGAGAACTCAATTCACTGCTCTCAATTTTCTCTGCTCAAGCCTCTGCCTGGCTGCCTTGTCATATTTCGCACTGGCGCTTGATGCCCCTCGCAACAATCTATTCTTCCTATTCTTATCCCGCGGAGATTGGTCGTCGGAGTAAGGAAGTAAACAAGCATTCTCTTCAGTTTAACTAGGGGGATGCGACTAGTGCCCTTCTGAATTGTTGGGCTCCATTGCGGAAGAATTTTCGCAAAGATGGGGACCAGCCCCCTCGCCGTGGTTGGAAGCACTTACCGTTTTTATTGTAGCAGGCTGTTGTGGCCAGGCCATCCTCGCTCCGGGAGGGCGATCATGCCCCTTTCTACTGGGGGTTCCTAACAACATTTGAATCCTCATCCCAATCAGGTTTACCTTTATATCTATCCTGGCCCAATACATCCGCAGAAGAACTACGGGCCCTGGGGATTGGTTGGTTGTTCATTCCAGGAAACCCCCTCTTGGGTTCTCTATCCTTTTAATTCCCTTCTTGTCTCCCATTACCTTTTTTACGGAAGGGCATTGAGTGCGATTGTTTAACCTTCTTGATCTGTAGGGGCCGGGGCGTACCGCCGCGACCACCCTCAGTAGCCCGCCGACCTGTGGGGGCCTACCGAGCCCGAACCGCGACGCCCAAAGGTGTGTAAAGTAATGGGGTGGAAGGGAGACGATGAAGGGGGGACCGATGGCATACGGTCGTCGTTGTACAGTACATTTTTGCAGAAACCATCACACAACTGGGGCAGGTGGTGTGCGTTTGTGAGTGTTCTGCCAGGGGATTGGGGTGATGAACTGCACTACATAGGATCGTGGAAGAGGAGAAGATAAAAGGGGTCCAAGGTTGGGAATAGAAGTTTTATGACAACGGAGCAATTGCGCAAAGCTGTGATTCTGGTTTCTAGGAATTGCGGAACCCAATGGAAGAAATGATATTATACAAAAAGATTTGTAATAGTAAAACAACACTTCTGAGGGATTCATTGTCTCCCGTGATATAGAGATTCCCGACCATAGCGATAAATCGAAAGAGTAAAGACGAAAGGGAAGGAAAAAAATGAAAGCCTCAATAATAGTAGATTAGTAATAGCCGGGAACTGACAATTGGCCCCAGGCCCGCAGGCAACCAACGGGGGCAACACGGATTGGGGGATAATAAGAAATCAGAGAAGGTAGTATGGTTCCGGAAGACTAAACTCTGTACTAAGTTTCTCACGAAAAATGTGACAATTTTGGTGGTGACGCCAAGTGTAACACTCCCCTAGGGGGGTTACCCTGCTTTCCCAATACTATGAAAACAAATAAGAAAATACAAGTTGATATGATAATTAATCCTTCATCATTCTAGAGTTAATCTATCAATCAACTATCATAAATAATTGTAAATTTATACTGATTTATTTTGTTCAAAATATTGCGAAAAGGTTATAGTTTGATTATACAACCTGAATTATCATATCAACTTGTATTTTCTTATTGTTCTCATGGTATTGGTAAAGTAGCCTGAGGGTAACCCCTACCGGAAAACGTTACACTTGGTGTCACTACCAAATTTGTCTTATTTTTTCTAAGAAACCTAGTATGGGGTTTAGTCTTGTGGAACTATATAATATGTCTTCTTTATTAAAAAAACTCATTCAATACCCTTGACCCCAATCAAAGCTTCAGAGCAGAATTAACAACTTGAAGAACTAATTACCTGCCCCCCTACCTCGAGCAGCCACTCTCATATACAGTCATTCAGCTCCCTTCTCCTTTCTCCTCCACCTCCCTCCACCTGAGGGGGTTCTTCCATTGTTGCTGCATTTTCAAATAAATACCCAGTATAGTCATTTTGCACTTTTTATGGTATGCTTCATAGATTGTAAGTAGGCTGCTCTTTATATAGGGAATTTTGGTGGTTTTGTGGTAGGGAAAATAGAAGCAGCGATGAACATCAGTATCAATCAGCCCAAGCTGTTCCACCTCAGCCTCTAGAATTTGTAAACATTTTTATATGTTTGAAATACATTTGTCTAGTATGCATTTTAGATTCCAGCTGCCATGTTGAACTTAATAATTCCTCTCTCTCTCCTTTTCCTAAAGGTAATCTGCTCTGCAATAAATTTTTAGTTTTTAGTAGGTTCAAAATAGCATCCCTTCTCAAGCCTTGAGAATTTCTCATCTGTCATCGAGTTGTACTAGGTCTTCAAGGTGAAGATATGAGAGAGGAAGCTGATCAGAGAATCAGGTGTGTTTAAAGAGAAACCTGAAGAAAGTTCCAAGTGCCTTAAGGCCAAGATGAGAGGGCTGTAAGTTCAGAGATGGGAAAACTGATTGTTTTCCTTTCAGTTGACTTGGAGTGTAGCTAGAGGAAGTAAAGTTCCCCATTCAGAAGTACAGCATTTTATCAATATATATTATATCATAAGAATTCACATACACTATTCTAATCAACCTAGTTCGTTGAATTGCATTAAGAATAGTTACTATATATTTAATAAATATTGTGGTATAATAGGTTATAGCATACCTTGCAGAATATATAGAGTGGTCAACTGGTGCAGAAGTGGCAGCTCAGGAAGGTTTGTAACGATATAGTTTTCAAAATCTAAAACTCTAATTAGTGAGTATTTCTCAAGCTTAATAAAGGGAGTAGGGAGTGGTTGGAGGATAGAAAATATGAGGAAAGTAATAGTAAGATAGGGGAAGAGTAGAGGAGCCAAAGGAATATTATCGGAGAAGGGAGGAAGAATGTTGTGCTGATATTGGCAATTGTAAAGGGATGTGGGAATGTAAAAGGAATAAGTAAGAGGGGGTAGGAAGTGGGAAATTGATATGAGATGAAGAGGTAAGTAATATGTGAATATGGGGTGGGGCAATGAGCTAGAAGGGTATATGGAAAGTGGGAGATAGGATCAGAGAGTGGGAAGAGGCATGAGAGGGTAGGAGAAGTGGGTGGAAGAAGACAGGGCAAAAGAGATGTGAGAAGGATGATATCTGTAAGTAGAGCTGACAGGTATGTAAGAGGTTGGGGGACATGCAAAGAGTCATGGGCAGTATTCAGGGAAGAAATATGCGTAAAGAAAAAAGAACTCTGGTTTGAATAATAAAAGGTATTGTGGGTGGGGTAGTGGCAAGAAAGAAGAAAGTGGGTCTATGAAAGAAAAAAATGAAGAGAGAAAAAAATTATATAGGGTATTATGCACTGCCAAGCTGTATAGCAAACCTGTTTTTGCTTTTAATAGGTGTATGGGATTGGGGCATGTCAGGCGGGGAGGGCGTGGCAGTTGCTTTAGAGCAAGTGGAGATGGTCATGTATCAGATCAGAAGATCGCTCAGAGGGAAAATTACTCACACTGGCAGTAGATATAGATAAAACAGTGTTCTCAATCCAGGCCCTCAGTTGAGGATCCAGATGGGACGAATAGCAGCATAGTAGGGGTTGTCTATTATGTAGACCAAAGACGTTGCCAAATATAATGCCTTATATAGTATATTAGGTTAGAGGCATCAGCAAAAATAATACCCTGCGTTCTGTGCGTCCTGTGCGTCTGACGCACCTGACGCCGGAACGCAAATCGCGAATCAGGACGCAACGTCGGATCGACGTTGCGTCCTGACTTTGCGTTACTTG